>Ga0315913_1001188_pt1 | contig 27710 bp, 15 predicted proteins | sample MpolsnodulesMG_FD_207736 | JGI IMG/M metagenome (GOLD analysis project Ga0315913, IMG submission 207736) | Medicago polymorpha root nodule microbial communities from Los Angeles, California, United States - small nodules | ecosystem: Host-associated > Plants > Roots > Nodule | place: USA...
AAAACTGCTACAGTTACAAAACTTAGGGGGCTATTTTGTAGTTTTTTTCTTAGGGGGCCAAAATCGCAACTTTGAGAATGTTAGGGGGCTAAAACTACAATTAAGTCTTTTAGCTAAGGATCGATACTTGAATTATCACGACATGTACTCCACTCGGCCGCTATTTATTGGCTTCCATTTAATATTTATTCCTCCCCAACCATCCGTGATATCCACTAGGGTGTGTTTGTTTTAAATTTATCAAATTTATTCTTAGGAATAGCATTTCTTGGAATATAAAGATGGGAAATTTATTTCAAGGTATCTAGAAAAAAGATGTTTGGTTAACATTATAATATTCCAAGGAACCTTAAAAATAAGGTTTATAATAGGTAATTACACATAATTTTATTCTCATCTTCATGAGAACTTTATTTCCACCTTTTTTATTGAGAAAACTTTTCTATTTCCAGGAACATTTTATACCCGGGAATAAAAATTTAGTAAATTTGTAACAAACATAAGCTTATGCATTTTTATGATTTTATTCCCAGAAATCTACAAATATAACTTGAAACATACACACTTTGTCATTGGTTTGTTTCTCCTTCGGGATAATTCCTTCATTGTATACATAGCATGACTGATATATAAACGGAAGGTTGGAGAGGAATAAACACGAAAGCCCGTAAACGGTGGTTAAGTGTAGTACATGTCGTGATAATTTGCGTATTGATTCTTCCCTAAGGATAGCATTTTTCTTTTCTTTATACATATACATAAAGTGCATATTCTTCGTGAAATGCATGCAGGAATGAAATCAATTTCTTGCATGTTTTTTTGCATGCTTTCACATTTGCTTTTGGAATTGTAGTAGACCAACAAACGGGAAGTTGAACATTTTGAATTTTGATTAATGCACAGTGTGAGTTAGATAGTATAGGTGTCACGTTTTTATTAGTGTTTCAAAATTTCAAAAGGTCGTGATTTGGTTTAATTCGGTCAATGATTTTGATTGAATTGGCAATTTTTGTGTAAGCAGTGTATTAATGATTTTCTTGGCTCCACTGATCCAGGAGGTTCCAATCCCTCAATGCATGACACGTATTTGTGAAAGGCTGGAATGGAGAAAATCGAAGTTGACATATTACACGGAATTCTTGTCCAATACGAAACCAAGAAATCATTAGGGACAAAATTATTAACCCTTAATTCTAAGAATAATTGTCATTTTTTTTAAGCAAAGAAAAAGTATCCAACTTCCCTAACAAAAAAAATTATACTACCGCTGCACTAAGTATTACGAACTATTCTCTCGGGACATATTTATAAGCAAAAACAATTTGACTTTAAAAAGTTGAATAGAGTTGAATGCACAACTTTTTAAACATTTATTTCTATTTTAAATTCATTAGCATGTGCATTTGGGGCACATGTTAGCATTTGCCTATATTATTTTATTCAATAAACCTACAAAGTAATTTTTTGTTTATAAATATGATCGGAGGAAGTAAGTGGTTCCACCCATATTTTAACAAAAGTGAAAATTAATTCTTTTAATATATAATTTCTATCTTTAGTTCGCAAATGATTGGGGATTCGGAAGGGGTTACCTTAATAAGGTATGGAATGACATAACATAATCTGTTCAAACAATTTGCAAACGAGCAGGAAACCTTCTCACTGGTTGGAAAAATGCCCAAGTAACTAGGAATCAATGGATCCGTCAAGTAGAAGAGAAGCATGAGGCCAAGTGGACAAAGCCAAGCATAGGAAGGTATAAATGTAACGTTGATGCGTCTTTCTCTGAGTCATTGTACATGGTAGGAATAGGAATTTGCATCGCTATGTCTTAGCCAAATCTTAATGGATTTCACCTTGGTAGATGTAGACTTGGGGGAAGTGTTCGGTATGCTATCGGCTCTTCAATGGGTTCGTGATCTTCAGCTGGTTAACATGGATTTTGAGACAGATTCCAAAATCGTCGTTGACAACATCTACAACATACTTGCTTAGTTCTGACTCAGTAACCTCTAATGTGAGGTTTATTAGGAGACAAATCAATGAAGTTGCCCATAGCTTAGCTAGGGACGCTCCATTTCATGCTAGTTTCCGTACTTTTATTCGAATTCCATTTTGTATCTCAACAATTATTATGAATAAAATACACTAATTTTACTCTAATAAAAAAAGTCTTTAGGTTCCTTTACATTCGTTAATTAACATGACCATACAAAGTGTTTCTTCAAAAAAAAAAAAAACATGACCATAAAAATAAATGATTTGTCTCCTCATCTTCGCGAAAGTAGAATACACATGATGTTTCAAAGATGAAGTTTATTGTATCTCTTTGTGTTAACATTCTTATGACATTAGATGGAACGGTGACTTCCACAACTTTTTATTATGTTGATATTGTATCTCCTCTGTCGTTTAGTTCTTCAAATATTTTATAAATGTAAATTAAGTGAGATGATTATAGTAGATGTTATTTTAATTATTGCTATAATGGTTAATTAAGAGTTTATCTTTATTTAATTTTTTTTTTAAAAAAAAGATCACATAGTGAGTAAAATAACCTAGATAAAAATGAGGGGGAAAATTATGAGCAATTATCATATAAAAAAATCTGTAAATTAGTGAGATAATTAAACTTGTTTATCATACTCTTATCGCTTGATTCTAGTATAAGCTTATGATTATATAAGTTTATTCAATAAATTTCATAAAAAAAAAAATTATTCAATAAATTTTTAATCAATACAGTGGTCTTCAAACCTCCCTTTCGAACATCAAATAAAATGGTAATGTCTTGAAATTAGTGCTTTGGCTCACCAAAACCCCTTTGGTACCGAAAATTAGTCCAATTTTTAATGCTAATTATTGTGAAAATGTAAGTAACTTGAGTATCTTCCCTTTATATTCTGGTGATGAAAGCATAACTTTTACTTTTCCACACAAACAAAAAAGAATTAAAGATAAATTTATTTCTTTTCAATCGTACGTAGTGTATAAGGTAAAATAGCTGACGAAAAGAGGTTGATTATCTCTCCCTTAATTGAAATACAACTCAAATTGACTCAAAGATTCTACCTTTTCTCTCTCTTTGTCAAAGCTTTTAGTTTAATTAAATTAAATGTTCCATCATAAACTATTATTGAACAATTTTCAATTGTATTGTGACTCCAATCAAAATCCAGCTTCCACACAGAAAGCAAGTACAGACGTATTCGACACTATATGCCATCATCATCATCATATAGCTTATAGTTTAATTACAGTAATTAATTAATGTTAACACTGTTCCACTTTTAAACATTTTTAATTAGACAATGATAAATTCTTTAATTAACTTAAAAACAATAATTAATTGATTTTTTTTAAATCAATTGAATTCTAAATTATTTGACTATTTGTATTTGTATGCATGTGGCCTATACGCCAAACAAGCGTTGGTGGCTTTGTACTAATTAAACTTTCATAATCCAGTCGGTGCTATAATGTGTCCCTTATCCCTATTGTATTATACTCCGTAATTATTAGTATAACTATAATTATAAGACAATCCAATTCTATAAAAAAATTATAAGACAATCCAAAGAGCATTGTATTATTACTTATCGATGATGATTTCGATTAGATTGATTAATGAGTTAGATTTAAACCACGACAACGTCATTTTAAAAATTATTTTAGACTGTCCACCAACAACAATTTATTGCTTAAGTGTATGTTTTTTTTACTATTTTTACCAACGCTGTAGCGGGAGTCTTTCCCATGAAAATAACCTGGATATGATTGCTAGAGTCACTCATTTTAGAGTTAGTTCAGTTCGGGTAGAAACTAGAGGTTTTTTTTTTTGGAAGAAGAAACTAGAGGTTATGTTGTCCACCCGAGAGAGTGTGAATATACTTTAAGATGATTATTGGAAGTCAGAGACCCTAATTGCGACGGATTAACAAAGATATCACGTGTCTTACTGATATCTCAGTTACGTTGAGACTTATGAACAGTGATCAATTACGAAAAGGTAAAGAGCAAACATTTTCTATTCAGCTTTGGCTTCTGCTTATTATGCCTAATAAAAATGGTTAACACTTAAAATTTCAAGTGATATAGTCTTGGAGTAAAAAAGGCACTAACTAGTGTAAGATAATTGTTCTTCTCCTATCTGTTTTTACTCATTTCCGTACAACGTAAGTTAACTTGCGCTGAAAAATATACATGTGAGTTAACTCACGTTAAAAATGCACATGTATCAGTTAATTCACGCTCGGTTATTTTGATGGGAATAAACAAAAACTGATGGGAGAAGAGCAATTGCCCTGGTGTAAACTTCGATTTTTCAAAACAGGATATAGCCCATATATCTGTCCTGGCCCAATAGCATTGGGTTGAATCGAGTCCTAATTCTTCAAATAAAAAGGGACAAAAAATTATTTAAATTGAAAAGGCAACTTAATCTCAATTCACATTAAATGTTATTTTTTAACTAATAATGTCCGATCAGTTACATGATTTTAATTGATTTTATTAAATGAAAAATGTTTTTTTTTAAGGATTAATGAAAAATGTTAACAAATGTCTTTAGAGTATTGTTTAAAGAGTCATGTTAACGATTCTCTAGAGACACTTGTTAGTGAATATAAAAGAGAAATTTTTGCGTTAAAAATGTATTTTTTAGATTTTGGATGAATTGATTATACAAGTTTCAACGCATTACTACTATATTCACTTTCTTAACAAGTTTAAATAACAAAAAATTAGAGCTTTTGCTTAGAAAAATTATGTAAATCATATAGGTAATTAATATTATTTTATAAATAGTTGATTAATACTATCCTAATATAGTCTCAACAAAACTCTTAACAAAATTTTCAGAAATACATTAAGTGAAACAAACAGTATCACATAGATCTCATATTTGTATTTAAATGATAAGCTATGCCTGCCCTTTCTTCCTAAAATATATTACATATTAGATAGCTTATACAAGGGACTATTGACTATTCTGGTTCATGCATAAACATTCTCCCACTCTCTTTGCAAGTCTTGTAAAGTTTTTTTTGTTTGGCTTTGGTAACGGCGCATTCTTCACAATGAGTGATGGCTCCATTTTCACATTAGGAGATGCTTGCACTTCCACTTTAGGCGATGTCGCTGTTTTTACATTTTGTGATAGTAGCACTTCCTCTGCATGTAATAACTCCATTTTTGCATGAATAGATGGCTCAATTTCCATAGCATTTGATTGATCATATATAAGATAGACAACCATCTCCTTAACAATCAAGCCATGCTCAAAAGTTACAAAAATCTCCACATTGTCACCCGCTCCTAAATTTGATACCACACCTTCCCAATCTTCATCATTAAAGGATGTTACTGTGTCTTGCTTGTATATTTGGATAGTGAATTTTGTGTAATTCATGATCAAGACACAAGGAAATTGATTCAAAGAAAACAGGCTATGAAGTAATTGCTTTCATATAATTCCTTTTCACTTTCCTACAAAAAAGGATATAATAATTATCTAAAAAGTTACTGGAGTTCTACATTAAAAGTTTGATCTTAGCATATAGGTACTTGAATAAATTTGTATATATAGGAATCTTTTACCATTTTCGGAAGAAAAAAAATTCAAAAGGGAAATAATTCTATTTTCTCTTAATTAACGATAAATATCAGCATAGTTGAGACGGAAGATAGAGAAGAAACCTGTGATAAACTCTTGCCAAGAGTATGATGACTATGTGGCAACTTCCCATTCCAATCAAAAGAGATCTCTGCACCATATAGATCATCAAGAAATCTTCTCAATTCTTGCTTTAGTTGCATCTCTGAATGGCATTGTATCCAAACACTTCTAGGTTTTGAACGACTGTTACACGTTGGCGATTGATTGACCAAACCCAAATTATTACTTTCTGTATCCAAGGAAGTGAGAGACATGGACATGTTTTCAAATGTGGGAATATGTGGTAAGGAAATACATCATGTGTTAATCCTTCATAACCACATAGCGATATATATCCAATGCTTTTTAATCTTAGTATTGAATAGGGAACTTCTTTTAATGATGTATCTTTTGCAATCAGTGTTGTCAAGGATTCCATTTGCACTATATCTTCTTCCAATTTCTCAATCTTTGAACAACCAGAAATGATGAGAGTTTTCAATGATATCAACTGATAAGTCTCCTTTGGGAGATTGCAAAGACTTGTACATTTTTTGAAATTAATTAGACAAAGATTCTTGAGATCTCCGATGGACGGGTGTACCTCAGACAAACTTGGACAATCCTTCATAATGAGCTTTTCAAGTACTTGGAATGACTGAGATTGAGAATTTTTAGATTCTCCAACAACTGCAAGAAAAAACCGAGTAAAAAATTGGAAATGGAAAGGTGGAAAAATATCTTAATGTCGACCTTTGAGTTTTAAAATAAAATGGTATTATACCTTGGTTTCCTTCCAAACTTGTTGAACCTTGCTATATTTTAATTCAAAAACAACTAGAGTTTCCTGATTAAAGTCATTGGGTATGGATTTGAGGGTAGATTGTTGCCAATTGACCCATCTCAGCTTTTTAGGAAGATGCTTAAAATCACTGGTTAGGTTAACACGATCAAGATGTAAGAGTCTCAGTTTCTTCATCTCCTGGAAAACACTAGTACTGAAGCTTACTCTACTTGTGCTTTGTAAAATCAATCTCTCAACAGTTTGCGTTCCCTAAATGTGAAATAAATAAGCTGAGAAAAGTAAGGGAAAATGTTTTTCATTTGCTTGCTAGAAAGTCATACATTAAACCAGCCCAAGTACATTTGTAATGAACATAAGGTAAATACACTCAAATTATGAATCCCATAATTTTCAGCCAATACTTATGAAGAGCAAATCAGTTCAGAAACAAACAGAACTTTATGATCCTCATAAGATTACGAAGGATATTAAAAGTTTGAAATTGTATGCAGAGAAACATCTTACAGTATTTTTTGTCAAAACATCATGCACATCCGCGTCAAACCACAATCGACTATGCTTCCCAGGCTCTTTAGCTGAACTTTCACGAACAATTTCTCTTCCTAATTTCGCCTGTTATTCTTTTCAACTTTTAGGAGGCTCCGCTCTATGAGGACAACTATTCCAATATCAGCATAAAGTTCACAGCCATTTAATATATCGATAACATAGCCTCTGTCCTTGCCAATAAAGAAACAACATATGTCAAGAAATATATCCTTTTCCATATCATCCATTAAACCATCATAGCTTATTCTAAGTATCTCTTGCACTTGATTGTCGGGAATTCTCTCTAATTTTGATAGCACGCTTTTCCATTCTTGTTTTGTCCTCTCATACAAGTAAGACCCAAGGACTTCAACTGCCAGGGGTAGTCCTCCACAGTAAGCAACTACATTTCTTGAGAGTTCAATGAAGTCTCCTTTTGGACTAGGTTGTTTAAAAGCATGCCAACTGAAAAGCTCAAGAGACTCCTTTTCGTCCATTTCCTTCACTGTATAGACATGGTCAACTTCAAGCAACTTAAGTACGCGTACATTCCTAGTTGTAACAATTAATACACTTCCCGATCCAAAACATTTATGATTTCCACATAGGGTTTTTACCTGCTCAAATGTGGTCACGTCATCAAGTACAATGAGTACCCTTTTGGCAGAGAGTCTTTTCTTGATTATAGTTGTCCCTGATGTAATGCTGTGTATTTTCTCCTTTGTTTTGAGGACATCTGACAAAAGTTGTTGCTGTAAATGAATATATCCTCTACTATCTGTTTCACAAGTTTCTCTAATATTTTCAATGAAACTTCTATGCAAAAATTTACGATGAATTTGATTGTATATAGCTTTGGCCGTGGTTGTTTTACCCAACCCTCCCATTCCCCAAATCCCTACCATACAAACGTTGCTTGATTGATTTTCAGTCAACCGAACCACTTGTTCCACACGGGACTCGAGTCCAACTGGGAATTTAGTAACAGACAAGAATGTATTGTCTAGCTTTGTTAAAACATCCTCAACAATTTTCTGCACCAGTTCGCCTTCATTCCTACAAATTCAATCGAATGATATGATACTATAAAACAAAGAGAACGATCATATTAAAGAGTGAAATCCCACTTTAGTTCTTAAAATCGTAGGATGCTGGTAAGGCTATTGTCTAAAATTAAGAAATCAACAAAAGCATCCTTATTAAAATTATAAATTGTCTGTCATTTAAGTCGTATTTTATCGTTTAGTTAGCATTTAGTTTTATACTAACAAAGATGAGGACTAATTGACAATCATAAGCAATTTTCAGTGCATAATTTGATTTTCAGAATTCAAGTTCAGGGACCAATTTGAAATATTTGTTAACAAAAGATAACATTTAGATTGAAATTATCAACAATTTACAAATTCGCCGACGTTCTTGCCAATTTTTCAATTACAATTTAAAAAAGGACCAATATGCCAACTCCTACAATTTCATGACTAACATGGGGATTGCTTCAATAATAAAGTAGCACAACAGTCAATAGGTTAAAAGAGTGAATCGCCTATATTCCTAAAAAAGATTGAGAGCCATCAATTTAGTCTCTGAAATTCTATGTTGTCAATCTCATACAGTGGGATACTACTATTGTGAAAACTAAAAAACCATGTATAAAGTAAACATAAATTCCAACAACAAACATAACAACGCAAAAACATAAAGAAGGAGAAGAACGAAAAACAGAAACGAACCAAAAAAGAACTCGAGCAGAAATAGAAAGGAAGGACAAGAGTGAGGATAACAACGATGGCCTAACCAGGCTCTCATACCATATTATGAAACTAAGAATTGAATGAAGTAATGATTCTCATTGATTGGATAATAGTGTTCGTTACAACTTTTATAGGTACAGGAGTGTGTATGATAGCTATGGTAGACACTCTATGCTAGATGATAGCAATGGCAGTTAGTTATGGATAACTAACTAGATAACTTGATCTATGAATGACACTAACTACTTCCTTATCTTCATGGTACAATACAAGGCAACAATGGCAGAACTCAAACTCAAAGAAACGATGGCAGCAGGAAGAAAGGAACAAAAAGCAGCCACAATTGAACAATTAAACTTACAATAATAGGTCACTTAAACGGTGTGAAAGTACCAATATTCCCTCAATAAATTTAAAAAAGAATAGGAATATTTCCCTAAAATTGCAATAGCAGGCATCAAATCACAATGGTACCGGGATAGCGCTGCCCCTGCTTTTCAACCACTAATAGTGGCCGCTAGTGCCGATACTCTTAACAGTGCTTTGCAGGCCTATGGTGTGGCAGGGGAGGGCCGTGCCGCCAAACTACACCGCAATAACGCGCTATTGACAACTTAGCTGAAATTCGTGAAATTTTCAAATTGATTGCAGAGTAAACAATCCCGTTGGCCCTTAAACGTTGCAGTGTGTTGTGACAATAGGCTTTGAATATATCAAAACTTATAGAAATATATACTTAATTGCATCTTTCGTAAGCCAGTCTGGCTGTGTCTTTTGTTAATTAGTTTGCTACTCAAATGTGTCTTCCGCTAGTCAATTTGATCCTTAAAATTACTAAAAAAAAAACATTTAGAGATTATTCTAGATGTTTAATTAGTCCCAAAACATTTAGGGGTTGACACAGGGGTATGCATGCGGTTTGTCAAATGTATATGCTTGCGTCATTACTCTTCCGCTTTGGGGCTTTTTTCAGTGGTTTAGCAGCATGCCTGCATGTATGCGGCGTCGTGTTTTGTTGTCTTCTTCTAGGAGGTGTGGCAGGGATAGCAGCGCTGCTGCTACTGCTGTATCTGTGCAGAGGCTGCTGGTTTCCCTCGATAGGACTAGGGGTTGTTCTTTTGTTTTGGGTGGTTTTTGTTCGAGCCGGTGTTTTTGTGGCAACCGATTTTCCGTATTAATTTTTTTCCACCCGAGCTTATTAGTGCATCATGCACGGGTTTGTTGGTTAATAATATTTTGCCATTTCAAAAAAAAAAAAAAGGGAAGAAAATAATTGTTTACACTTTGACTTCATGTTAGGGGGTTGAGTAGCTCAACTATTTGAACCAAGGGTTAAAAGAATTTGAAGTCGGGGTTTAAAAATAAATATTTTTTTTTTTAAGGAAAAAATAAATATTACTTTAACAACTAATTGTTAACATTTGACATTAAATTTTTTTATTCAAGTTACACTTTCAAAGACTAAAATAGTAATCTATGAAACACTAACACCTACACGAACACCAAACACCGATGACTACTTGAAAAAAATGATATAATTGAATGTAATTGATCTCTTGTCGGGTACGGACACATGTCAGATATCAATAGATTTTGGATCAAAAGTGCCGGTGCGACAGAGATAATAATCTAGTCAAAGTTACCTGAAAGCAGTGATATCCCAGCCAGATATATTTGAAGCTTGGGTTAGTTCACACATCCACCTTCCCAACAGTTTTTCTCTATCTTCTTCTGAATGTATTTTTCGTGTGTTAACTTCCAATGCTTTTCCAAAACTACCCTCCTGACGACGAACGACGGAAGGGTCAATATGGTAAAAAATGGGTATAACAACTTGACCATTCCTTTTGCGGCATTCCATGATTTTGGCAAGTTCAACAAGACACCAACTAGATTCAGTGCAGTTTTACTACTAAAGCTATTTGAGAACCTTCTATTGCTCGTAGTAACTCGGGTCCTAGTTCATGTCCCTTATTAAGGTTTTCGTTGTCGAGAAAAGTGTTGATTCCTTCATTTGAGAGTGCAACATAGAGATGAGAAACGAAGTTGTTACGAGTATCCTCTCCTCTGAAGTTGATGAACACGTCGTAGATCCATTGATGATCGGAGGAGGAGGACATTACTTTAGTTTAATATGTGAATCAAATGAAATGAACTTTTCTAAAGAAAATAAATGAAATGGAATCACATGCCCTTACGCAAAGGAAAAGGAAAAGGAAAAAGGCAAGTTAAAGAGGGGGGACACATAACAATGAAATAAATAAAGGGTATAGTGCCCGGATCACTCTTTAAGTATTTCAAATAAATAAATTATTTTTAAAAAAAGTTAAAGACTTCAATTTTCAATGCAATAAATGCACAAACTTTTATAAAATATTACTATTTTTTGTACATAAAGAGTGTTTGGGGGAACTCGTTAACATTTTTCTATTAAAAGAAAAGCTTAATAACACATCTGGTCCCTTAATTAATTTTTAGGTTTCGTTTTGGTCCTTTAATTAATAAAAGTTTTGTTTTGGTCCCTTAAATGTGATTCTGTTAGTCAATTTAGTCCCTCCCCGTTAATTTTAAAAAGAAACTGTTTGATCATGCAAGTCTGTAGTGTAGTATCTTAAAGTGGACCATCAACACTTAATCTTTTTTCCTTTCCTCCTTCTTCTTCATCATCCTCGTAGACCTTCATCAAAACATGATTAACCATAACAGTAAGATACAAAACTCTATTACTAGATTCTTCACACCATAAATAAACTTGGTACAAGAAATAAAATCACACATCCAGTTAAACAAAATTCTATCCAGAAAATATATACCAGTTTCATATAAAAGCAAATTGTTACAGAAATTCGTTTCGCCAATAAAAAAACCAAAAAGGAAAGAAAACTGAGCTCCATATGAGACTCATCATTCATATACCAGACAACTCAAGAAAAGAAGACCAGAAAAGTGAATGAAAATTGCAACAAGTGGACTTCAAATTTTTTGGAAAATATAAATCTTAAGTTGAAGAGAAAAAAAAATAAAAAATAAAATCAGTTTTATTATATAGCACTAAAGAACCAAATAAAATAGATAAATCAAAACTTCATTCATTTTGTCCATAAGAAAGATGAGTCCAGTTAAAATTCTAATTATCTAATAAAAAAATTAAGCAAGAAACCATTTTACCGTAAAAACGAAAACATGTTCCAACATCAAATTTTGATTTTCCAGCAATGCCACATAGATTTAAAATTAACAAAACGATATAAAAGACAGTCTCAATACCTATCAAAAACAAAAATCCTTCACTCAGATTTCACAAAAAAGCATCCTTTTCAGACCCTGAAAGATCAACTCAAAGTCTTAAACACTACTAGATCTCTGAAGCATTGAAATTCAACTTAGATATGAACACTCATTGATGATTTTCCAGAAAAACCAATTTCAACTCAATTATAAAGAAAATGGTTTTGAATTGTGGGTTTTGTGAATCTTGTCAAAGGGTATCTGATTTGAATCTCAAAATGGAAACTTTTGAGAACAGCAAGATGAAACATAGAATGTCACGACAAGGAACCGACGAAGTTATAATGATGTTTGCTTGTGAGATTAATAAACAAGGCAAAGAGCGGTAGGTGATGGGAATGGAGTTAGTCATCCAGGAAAAAAGAAAGAAGCATCAAAATAGAAACTTCCTTTGCTGTTTCTTTAAATTTCAATTCCCATCTTCTGTTTTGAGAAGCCCACTCCGAGTTTCTTTTGGAGAAATCCATTTAAGGGTTTTAATGAAAATGATTGTGAGTATATGTTTTTACAAGGTTGAATTTCAATTTTTCTGGGTTTTCTGGCTATGTTTTGATGAAGGTCTATAAGGATGATGAAGAAGAGAGGAGGAGGAAGAAGAAGGAGGAAAGGAAAAAAGATTAAGTGTTGATGGTCCACTTTAAGACATTACAGACTTGCATGATCTAACAGATTCATTTTAAAATTAACGGAGAAAGACTAAATTGACTAACGGAATCACATTTATGGAACCAAAACGAAACTTTTATTAAGTAAGGGACCAAAAAAAAACCTGAAAATTAATTAAGAGACAAAATGTGTAATTAAGTCTAAAAGAAACAAACATGGAGTCACAAGGTGTTAGTCACAATAATTTGATGTTAAACTAATATCAAATCCCTAAAAAAAAACTATTATCTTATTTTCATATCAATTCAATAAGTGCTTGCTTAGAGTCGTATAAGTCTGTATAACAAGAGAGTTACTTATTCTTAACATTGAAGACTATTTTAATATCAAGAATTATTATGATTAACGAAATGTACAATCAAATACTATTTTAAAATTTTAATACATTGAGAAACTATTATGACTATTCCTTATAAATCTAAAATATCAAATTTTTATATTTGACGTAATGATCGGATATTAAACAACAACTTCTTTATTCGTATCTGTGAATTTTCAAGTGACTATTGATATTTATTTCATCTACAATAATTTTTTTACAAAGTTTATTTTTTTGACCGAGTTACAAAGTTGTTAATATATTAATATATTTAATAAATTGGTTAAATATGTTTTTTTGTCCTTATAAATTTACCAACTTTTCCTTTTAGTTCCTATAAATTTTTCCTTCAACTCCCCTATAAAATTTTCAATCACTATTTTTAAGTTAATTTTTGTATTTTTTTTTTTTAATGAATTTGTGTAGAAATGTGGAGGATATTGTAAAAAAAGTACCCAAAAAAATTAGAATTTTTTTAACAAAACACAAATTAAATATGAATTTTTAATCGTAAAAAATATAAAAATTTATATTAAATTCATGTTTTGTTAAACAATTCTATTTTTTTTTGGAGAAATTCTTATAATATTATGAATTTTTCTGCAAAATTTTATTCAAAAATATGAATTCTACATATGAATTTACTTTAAATGAGGGACCAAAAGTGAAGATGGAAAAATTTTAGGGACTAAAGATTGTAGAAATTTTTTAGAGGGACTAAAACGAAAAGTTGACATATTTATAGAGACTAAAAACATATTTAACCCATGATTCTTTAACAAATATCATTAAAACATTTATTAACAACGTTCTTGTTTATAAACAAATTCTTCTAAGAAAATATTTATCTATAATATTCGACAATTTACAATTTTTCATATGTATGTATGGACAAAGAAGACAACTTGGACTAAGATGAGTTACTTAAATCAATGATTATTACTTTTTCCACTTTATGAAGCTCTTGCGCACCCTATTTTCTTTTCAAAACTATCCTCTATTTGGATTTTATAACCCAAACAGCCTTTTCGGATTATGAAACCCGAAACCTCCCTATATATATATAACTCGAAATCATAAAACTTTCTCATTTCTACAGCTTCTACATTTGCCCTAAAACTTCTCTCTCCCACCCCAAAATCTGAAAATCACACATTGGGTGAATCATCACATTTCAAGCTTCATTAAACATCAAACTCAGGGTTAGGTCTCATTCCCTCTACATGTCACGATTTCTGTTCGAATATTTTTTTTCCTATCGCATTGGCGCTGTTAGGATTATAAAATCCAAACAAGATTGTTGTTGTTCAGATTTTATAATCCAAAGTGTGCCAGTGCCCATATTTTTTTGACAGTTTTCGTGGATTTTTGTTAATTGTGTGTATATTTGATTTTGCATGTTACAGATATAGATCACATCAGAAATAAAAGACAAGCAATGCATATTTCTGTTAGGCGAGATTGGATGGAGAGGAATGAAACAAAGGGGAGAGTGGGCAAACGTGGGGTGGATATGAGGACAATAAACATCCATGTGCCATGATGTATCTAAGTGCGCATCTGCATGGGCTGAATCTGGGGGGTGTTTACATGTGCCCATACATTGAACACCGTTATATATGTCTGTTTGAGCCAATCAGTCTCTACTCTAAATAGTTCAGATATGAACTTCGTAGGATGTGATATGTTTCCAAAACGATATATAATTTAGGACGGAGTGAGTAACAATTATGCATAAAGGTCTAGAAAGTTTAGAATGATACTACCATATTGTAGGAAAAAGAGAATAATATATGAAGTGATATGAAATCGATATTAGTTTTCCTTGTATCTTTCGGCTCTTCTCCAAGTCTCCTTGCCACCTCACCTATCTGATTCATTGGAATTTTTTTTTTTTTATATATATTTACATAGAAATTAAAAAAGAAAGGGGTAACATCCTTTAAAAAAAAAGAAAGAGAGATGAGCAACAAGTTACTCTACTAATCATTTCTGCGCTGCTAAAATGAAAATTGTTTGGCATATTTCAACTTCTTGTGTCACTTTTTCACCAAAACTAGAAATGAGTGAAGGTTTCCGTAAATTAAAATGAAGGAAATCCCATTGGTGGAAAGATCAAGTATTTTCCTCCAAAAAAGGCACTCCAATTTTATCTAGCATTCGATCCATGATATAGCTTCCATTCCATGGAAGTTAAAATTTCATTATGTATAACGTGAAGGTGAAAAACATACTGACCTTATAAGTTATAACTAGATAAGTAATAATGTAAGACACTTGAGTATAAATTGAATAAATTTTCGGAGGAAAAAAAAGTTTGAATTGAATAATAGAATAACATTGTTTTTCTCTTTAACTAATTGTTTATCTTTAGAGTTCTTTTCCTGTTTTTTCTCATATATACATATAATATAAAATTTTGGAATTGTCAAATCATCCTGTAAGAAAAAGAAAATTCACTCACTGCAATTAGCATTAGTAGCAAATATCAATCCACTATGTTCACATAGTGCCAACATCTTTTCTTTTATTTTCTTTTTAATTTTTTTTTTTATAATTACACATAGTGTCAACATTATCGATAGAGCTAAAAGGTGTGTGTACATTTTTGACATCCAAATCACAATAATTGACATGTACATGCAGTTCTTTCTAAATTTTGTAGTGAATGGAAAATAAATTTAATAATCAAATTATTGCAAGTAGCCATAAACACTCAAAAGAGTTCCCACACATTTGTTTAAGAATTTAGGTGTTATGAAAACCGAATGAACCAGACTATTGTACTCAAGTGTTAACGAGCTCCGACTAATCATTCAGAAGAATATGAAACTAAAAAATAAATAAAAATCAAAACCCCGTTGTTTTCTCCCGAAACTACAAGTACAATAGACTTGCAAGTCTGTATTTGTTTCTTTTTTGAAAAACTTTGCTATTTTTTCATCGATGTTAATTAACAACGTATAAGTTTTTGAAGAAGAATTAACAACGTATAAGTTATCTGTAAAAGAACTTAAATATTAAGACTTTCCCACATTTTCTTATTTTTTTTAATGGACTTATTTGTAGCATATTACAGAGTTTGAACATACGAAATGTAGGTGCTCTACAGTTATTTATTTCACATAAGATAAAGTTTTAAAAGTGTTCTCAACATAATAACACATTTTATTTTGCTCAATGTTTTTTTAGAGATAATTGATGGTGAAATTTTAGATAAAATTGGTGACCCATGGATGTCAATGCTTTTTTTGTGTGACAAATGTAATCTAAAGATAACATCAACGTGACCTTCATAAGTTAATTGAAGACTCCTTCATTGGCTATGGTCATGGACATTGGAAAATATCCATCTTATACTAAAATGTCGTAATTTTTTTATTTTTATTTTGGTAAACTCCTAACTATTTGACTACGTTTATACCCTTCTAGCTCATATCCAAAACTAGTTAATAAATAAATAAACAATACTAACATTCAACAATCCTCATCCAAAGAGCATATTCCTGTTAAAAACATTCATCAATTTATCATCAAACTTATCCTTATCTAACATTAACTAATTAAATCATACAATTATCAACAAGCAAACCAAATTCTTTTGACTTGGGCCCTCCCAAAATAATGATCCACAATGTAACATTCACCCATAAACGACCTTCCACGATCACTAAACGGCAACCTCTATCCTCCAAAACGACCACACATTTTCCTTACTTTATTTGTTGTTAAACTAAATTATCGCAATACACAATTGCAAGGACTAATTTTTTCGACCTCAAGTTTTGCATATCATCTTTTTGAAGTATTAGTTTTAGATATAAGTCGTTCACTATTTTGTTCAATTCTTGCTTATAAACTATCATCGACATCCACTCTGACATAGTATGAGTTTTTTTGGGTCAAGAATAATTCAAACTAATCAATCAAAATAACTTAAATCCATATAAAAGGTTAATCATTTGTGATAATTAAATTTTTTTCTTTTTAAATCAAGGATCAAATTTCGAATCAAATGGTTTAGAGACTCAAACATATACAATTATCTTATTGGGCCCACCTCTCCCTTACTTCCTTATCCAACTTCTATGTCTCATTCCACACGTGCCAATCTCGTGCAAACTAACCCTTCCCTTACACACACATGTTTAAATCACACTCTCACACATGTCATGGCATAAACCCAAAAAGGAAATGAATATGCCAAAGCATCTATATAATTAGTACATGCAAATTCTAATATCCCATTTCGAACCTACCTAGCATATCCTTGTTCAACACTTTATCTTAGTCAAGTTATTAAATTAGATAAGAATTGAATCAAAGTTACATCATTATTACAAGTTTAAACTCTATCATTTCCCTCGAATATTCTCTAGAAAATTCCAACTATTATCATCATCTATATAACCAAAAAATACTCACAGTTTAATTCACCAACAACAACAAAAAAACTTACATTTTCTTCCGCAAACCAAATATACCAAATCCATAACCCGAACCCGTTTTCTCTTACAGAGATGAATTTTGCTAGAAAGAAACGAGTCACTGATCCGTTCAACGATGAAGCAAAAGCTCGACTCGTCGGAGCTGATCTCCGGCGACTAAGCGACGCCAGTAGCGGTAGCGAACATTCCGGCACCGGTGAATGCGATTCTTCACCGTCTCTCTCTGAGCTCGTGCATGGTTTCATGGAGGAAGATAACGAAAATGAGTGTGATTCAACGGGAAACGATTTCGACTCAGAGCGAGTTGACTCGGTTTCCGATTCCATGGATTCGGTGGAGGATCTACTAAGATTAAGCGCTGAAAATGCTAATGCCGATTCTTACCTGAACATGCTTCGATTGCATGTTTCTGAAGCTGCGGTGAAATTCGATTTTCTGAAGAAACAAAGCGTTTCGGTTTATAATAGAAACGTGATGTCATTTTTGCGTGAGAAAGGACACAATGCGGCGATTTGCAAGACGCGGTGGGATTCCTCCGGCGGACTCACCGCCGGGAATCATGAATTCGTCGATGTTGTGCGAATGCGATCTGGATCGTCCACGTGGCAGAATAGGTACTTCGTGGAGCTTGATTTCGCCGGACAATTTGAAATTGCTCGGCCGACGAGTCGTTACTTGGAGATTATGAGTTACGTTCCCGGAATATTCGTCGGGAACTCGGAGGAGCTGAAACGCACCGTTTTGGCTTTGTGTGGTGCTGTGAAGCTCTGTTTGAGGAGTAGAGGGTTGAGTATTCCTCCTTGGAGGAAGAACCGATACATGCAAAATAAGTGGTTTGGACCGTATCGTAGAACCACGAACCCGGTTCATGGAAATTCGGTTCCGGATGTTGTTTCTTCTTTCAGTAGCGTTAAATGCAGATTAGTCGGGTTCAATGACATCGTGTCCGAGACCAGACACGGTGTTGCCTTTGTCAGAATCAAATAATTGATAGTAGTATCTTCTGCGCACAACTGCAGCAATTCATATTTATATTTAAAGGCTTGTGAAAATTTTGGTTCGAACTCACTGTCTTAGTTGTCATTAGTAAATTAAAAAAGATCCATGTCATTTCATCCGAGTATTCTCGAGTTATTAATTATGTACAATTTTTGTTACTATTTTTTATTTAAATTTTATTGTTATAGTATCAATTTCTGGAATGAAATGGATTGGGTTGAGTCTGAGACACTGTGTAACTTTAATTATTAGATTAAGGGAAAGGCTGAATGAAAATGATGGAACTGGGAGAAAGATGATTTAATATGCGGCAATTGTACATCGTCTATTCTCTGCGACGAACAGGAGATTATTACATTTACATGCAGGCTGAACCATTAGAAATATGGTGGAACCTGAACTTTAAATTTTGTCTGATTGAAAAATCCATTCAATTATTTGATGTAACATAAAAGTATAGGACCACTGAAGGAATTTAAATAAAAAATGTTAAAAAAGTATAGGGTGTTGCGGTCTTTTTTATTTAATCAAGTAACGTAACCAAAATAATCATGTAATATGGCATTTATATTAATAAGAAAAATGCAGATAATGTGGTCCCCAATTATGACAACGAAATACAATGAGTTGTGTTTTCTGGTGTGACAAGGGCCAGCAACAATAAATTCTTGCTAAATTGTTGTAGCATTACACAGTTTGTAGCCATTCAATTAAACGAGCACGAATGGACATGAGGTTTCTGTTGTTGAGGTTATCAATTTTGTTGTTTTGACAAGAGGTTACGTAGAAATCTGGATAGAATCATAAACGAAGATAAACTCTTTCCATTATAAATACAATTATATTCTTTGAATATCTAAATACTTTGATCTTATATATTTATCTCTATTACTCCTAACTTTTACTTTGCCAAATTTAATTCAAGTCATATCATTAATTAAATAGTACTCAACATAAGGAGGGATAATTTTAAAGACAGGAGACTAACTCAAGAAATGATCGCACTCTCCTATTGTAAAGATTTTGTTTGTCTCTTAAAAAACTTGACTTCAAAATTAGAATGTAAATAAAACCAGTGACAATACTAGGAATTGAAGTATTAAATTTAGAAACATACGAGGAACAAGAAATAAGTAGACTTCTCTAGGATTTGGTATATAAATTGCTTGCCACACCCATTTTTTCCTACTACTCCATGGAGCTTGGATTTGCCATACACTGCTCTAGTCTCATGGACACGTGAAATCTATCACTATACAAAATATCCCTCGTCATTTAATTGCATAACAATCAATTTGATCTTCAACATAATTTAGCTTATCAACTCTTTCTGATTCAAAAAGAGGCACGATCAAGATTACCTACAATCTCATCAAGAAACAAATAATGAATTTTATTAGTATCACATATTCTCTCTCCATCCAACATCACATGATTAACGTACATATTATATACACTTTGGTTTTGAGGAGATTACACCCCTGTATCAGCCATCACTTTTATTATACTTTCATCACCAATCGTTCATCTACAACCATGTAAAAGCACATTTATAGAATCCTAAATACTACACCTAGCATGAGTAGGATTATACAACAAAGATTAGCTTCAAGTAAAGAGGAGCAAGGAAGCTATCTAGGTTTTAGAATTTTAGCAACTAAGAATTTTTGTTTATGGATAAAATACCATCATTTCTTTGCAACCATGACAAAATTGAAGACTTGAAAATTCTAGAAGACCAATCATGTGTTCAACAGAGGAAATGCCATCTTTTTTTCAAGAGACACATGGGGTCCCTCTATTATTAGTTCCTCCCTCCACCAGAAGATATTTAACATTTTTTAATATCGTTCATTATAGAGGTAGGAATAACATGTATGCTCATGATATATAATACAATGGCATAAATTGAAGGACGGATTTAATCATCACTTTCTTCCATGCTTTGGATAACGCTTAACCTTTCCACGAGTTCATTATCTTATTCCATATACATTCTTTTATCTATGCAAACATAGTTTTTTTTTTTTGCTTCCCTGAACATTAGATCTATATCTAAGTATGTGTTTGTACTTAACACATGTTAGACTTCCAATATTCTAGACAAATCTTCTTGCACAAGAAAGCTAATATTACATAAAACATCCAATTTGGTGAAGTTGATTTCTTGACCAAAAGCTTCTTCATATATAGGTCCTTAAATCCAGGAACATATTGTTCACCTCGATAACATTTGCCCTGCAAAAATAAAATATAATTAAATCCAACACATTTTTTTAATGAATTTAATTCAAGACATTTGGAAATTATATAAGTAAATTATAAAAATGAATTATATTCACCTAACTTGTACTTGTTTTTTTTTTTTTTTACAAAAAAGAGGGTCGAGCCCTGTTTTTTTTTAATTCTAGAGAGTAATTTTTATTTTATTTTGGTTCTAGAGTAATTTTGTTTTATTAAAAAAAACTAAGAATTTAATTAGTATGTATAATTATTTCACACGTGTATACAATAATTATTGTCAGATCAATCAATGAATATAAAAACGGTTTGTTATATTCATTAATTGATGTGGTACACATCATTGAACGTATTATACACTGTCACTTATAGTAATTAAACACCAAATATAGTACATAATATTGAATGTATTATACATTTTTGGTGTATATTTATTAAACGCCAAAAACTAACTACTTTTTGGGTGATATTTTTTTAAGGGGACTATAGTATGGACAAATTCTAACATATACTCCCATCTCTTTACCGTTGAATATCAAAATCTTTCTCTCTTCTAACACATAATAACATTTGGTGAAAGTGAATCCACCCCCACCACCACCACCCACCCCCTTCCTTCGTTAGACCATTCATTCATGCTTCAAATAGAAACTCGTCGTTAAGCCCTTTGATTTCTTTCAAATGGGTAAAAACAAATTCAGCATTTTACATTCTCCCCGGTAATAATAAAAGTTTTCCAGTTTTCACGCCTGCCACCTATTCGACGAAAGTCCCAACCGAAAATGAGGTTGAATTGCAAGACTTTAGAGGCAAATGGAAGGATGCTACTGAAGTTATAAGTAAATGGGGCTGTGGTGATTACGATTTGATGAGAATATTTGCTCGTTATCCTTCATTGCGCAATGCAGATCCTTCTAAGGTTCAGCCAAAAATTTGCATACTCAGTGACTTGGGTTTAGAGTCAGTTGAACTTGTGAAGATTATATATTGTAAACCTCGATTTTTCAAGACTCGAATTGCCCATAAATTTAATGAGAGGTTTGCCTCTCTTATTTCATTGTTTGAGTCAAAGGAAATGTTTCATAAGGCGATTGCAAGAAACCCTTCATTGCTATGGGAAAATAGCTATGACATTGAATGTATTGTTTCACAATATGAAGAGTTAGGTGTATCGAAAAGGGACTTGGTTCAAATGATGACTTTTGTGGATGACGATTATTTCGAGGACTTCCTTTGACTATTAGAAGATGGAATATATAAGTAGGATTGGGGTTTTGAAGGATGAGAAATTGTACAAATATGTGGTGACGTTAATAGGCATCTCTCGCAAGGAAACTATTCGCGAAAATGTGTTGAATCTTACAAATTTTGGTTTTTCGGATGATGAGATATGTTGACATTGTCAACAGATAAAGTTCGGAGGAAAATTTATTTCATTTTAGGCACAATAAAGCTTGAAGCGAAGATAATCTTAAAGTACCCATATCTCTTGTTTTCAAATACGGAGACTGTTTTGAAGCCACGAGTGCTTCCAGCAATGAAGATACGAGCTATTGATTCTAATGAGCAATTACCCCCAATGCTTAGGGCATTGAGGATGTCAGAGGCGAGGTTCTTAAAGTTGTTTGTCAAATGCCATGACAAGGAAATTGTTGAGGAATTAATGACATTTTATAAAAGGACAAAAGAAGTTAAGAGATTAACTATATGTTTGTTTTAAAGGAAAGAAAGTGATGAGGAGAGAAAGGTGAGGGAAAGGATGACTTTCCTTTGTTTGAAACTCCCTAAAAAGGGATAGGAAAGAATGTGGGACCCACCTCTGAAACCTTTCCACCCACATAAGTATAGAAAGTTTGAGAAACACAAGTATTATATTTAAAATGTCCAAAATACCCCAACTTTTATTATTTATTTTTAGCTAACATTATTTTTGTTTAAGGGTATTTATGACAATTACTAAATTTAGGCCTTTCTTTCCTCCAACTTTCTATTCCACTTTCTCTTGTACCAAACAATCAAAACAATCCTCTCACTTTCTACTCTTTTTCATTCCTTAGACAATCTTTCCTTTCTCATTCTTTCCTTTCACTTTATTTGTGCATCCAAACAAAGCCTAAAAGCTTCATCAAAGTATTGGCCTCCTACAAGACTCCCTTTATGAACTATACATGTAAAATTCATTCATTGGCCATAGCTTTTGCTCTAAAATCTTTATAATTGATCTGTATAATTATTGGGCATGATTCATAGAGTCTTTGGTACTGGCAAATGAGCAGGGGGCGACTATTGGTATGGTTCATGGATAATGTTGTACAGTAATTTAAACCGTAATATTTAAGCATAAGTTGTACACTACAAACCCTAATCTTTCATTGAAAATAAACAAAACTACAACTACTATTTAGTCGGATATGTTGACGCAATTGGCCGGACTTCATTTCCGAACATCTTTTGTCTATTGTTTTGTTTCTTTTCGCTTTTGAAACTAGTTATTGTTACATTAATTTGGATAATTAATATATTCACACTACTTGTTAAGTACATGGCCAAACACTCTTGAAAACTTAATTGATAATGCTCCATATGGACATTGCTGGTCACCAGAACTCTTTCACCAAACACAGAAAATCACAATTTCACAACCTCTCTCCACTCTCCAATATGGGAAAAGATATATTTAACAAGGGTGAAACAGAAGAAAAAAAATCATTATGTTGAAGATTCACTTTTGGAGCATGTAATGTAGATATATCAAGCAAAATGTTAAAATTATGTGAATACCATGGGTGTTCAAATTTAAATCGATCCAAATTAAAAATGCAAACCAATTCAAAAAAATTACACAAAACTAAAATATTATTGAATATGTTTAGATGATCTGTTATAAAAATCGCTTAGATCATATCACATTTTTTATTAATTTTTTAAAATTGAACCAAACCGCATACACATATCTTAATATTTATTTATATTTTTATTAGTATAATACATTAAATTAATCTATTATTTCTTGGTTTATAATTTTTCAATATATACTACTAATTAATTTAATTTAATCTAACTTTTTTTAAGCATCTAAAATCGTATCGTTCTTAATCAATTAATTTTTTTTTACATCAGTTGAACTTTTTTCTTATCGAAATCGAACTGCACCACAAATTAGGTCAAAGGCAAGGCAATAATTTCCATTCAGTTTATGATTTATTCACAAAGCCTTTGATTGGAGAAAAGACAAGTCTCTACGTAATAACGATTTGGGAATGTGAAATCCCTCTTTTCCTTCTTAGCTTATTCATTCGAACTTCGAAGAAACTTATCTGTCATCAAGCTTTTTCGTTGCAATTACTGCATCTCGTTCCAAATTTTTAACTTGATTACAACATTCACTCATGCTTCGATTTCTTTCAAATGGGTCAAAAAAATTTCACCATTTTACATTCACCACAGCAATTAAAAAAGTTTTCCCAGTTTTTACGCCTGCCACCTATTCGACGAAAGTTCCAGCTCAAAATGAGGTTGAATTGCAAAATGTTAAAGACAAATGGAAGGATGCTACTGAAGTTTTGAGTAAATGGGGTTGTGGTGATGACGATTTGACGAGAATATTCACTCGTTGCCCGTCTTTGCGCAATGCGGATCCTTCTCAGGTTCAGTCTAAACTTCGTTTGCTTAGTGATTTGGGTTTAGGGTCAGCTGAGCTTGTAAAGATTATCAATTGTAGGCCTCGATTTTTCAGGACTCGGCTTAACCATAATTTCGACGAGAGGCTTGACTCTCTTATGTCATTGTTTGAGTCAAAGGAAATGCTTCACAAGGCCATTGCAAGAAACCCTTCATTGCTGTGTGAAAATAGTTATGACATTAAACGTATTGTTGCACAATATGAAGAGTTAGGTATACCGAAAAGGGACTTGGTTCAAATGATTATCTTGCGACCGACTGTTATTTCGAGAACTTCCTTTGACGATGAGAAGATGGAATATATAAGTAGGATTGGACTTTCGAAGGATTCGAAATTGTACAAATATGTGGTGACATTAATAGGCATCTCTCGTGTGGAAACAATTCGCGAGAAGGTGTTGAATTTTACAAAGTATGGTTTTTCCGATGATGAGGTATTCGGTCTTTTTGGGAAGTCTCCTAATATTTTGACATTGTCAACTGATAAGGTTCAAAGGAATATGACTTTCATTTTAGGCACAATGAAGCTTGAAGCTAACATAATCTTTAAGTACCCATATCTGTTGTTTTCAAATATGGAGACTGTTTTGAAGCCAAGAGTGCTTCTAGCAATGAAGGTACAGAATATGGATTCTAATATGAAAACACCCTCAATACTTAGAGCATTGAGGATGTCCGAGGAGAGGTTTTTCAATACGTTTGTCAAATGCCATGATAAAGAAATTGCTGACGAGTTAATGGAATTTTATAAAAGGACAAAACAGGTCAAGAGATTAGCAGTTTCATCAAGGAATTGGACTACTAGAGGATTCCCTTTCTGAACTACTTTTATATGCTTTGAAATAAGTTAAGAGCTGAATTTGATTTCTATTTTGTGGTAATTATTTTTCTGACTCTTAGTGTTAGTTTCTTCTCTGCCTATCTAATTCTTAATGAAGATTTTTCTGATTAGTTTTATGTTACAGGTGTGCTGCTCGGTTTTAAAGTGAGGAAATAATGTAGGATTGAGATGTTTGTTCCTCATACAGAGCCCTCTCTTTACACCATTGAAGTTTTGGGATTAGTCCTTTAGGTACAGAGATGAAAATAAATTCTTAGAATAATAAAATTTTGCAATTTATGTTGATATCATAATATGGATGTTATGTTGGTTGGTATTACAAATGACAATGAACTAATCCTTATTTATGATTATATTAGACTCTTGTTCTACATTAAATTAGGAAACAAATTATGATATTATATAAAGAAATCTGGAAACGAATCCTGAAAGTTTAGATAATTTTCGATAAATCAATGGGGTTGGCCTAGAAGAGGCATGTTAAGCACGCAAGTGAGAAGAGTATGTACAAATATACACAAATATACTCTTCAGTGAGAAGTTCCTGGTTTGATCTTTTAAAATGAATCTCTCAGAGAGAAGTTATACTCTTGTTGTTCTGTTGGTCTCGAACATGATTGTCTCTTGTAGGAGGATACACGTGGATTTTATCCAAAAGAGTTAACTGAATACTCTTACATGATTTATGACTGAATAATGATGAGCTGATATATTTTTCAGACATTGTAACATTCACAATCAAATTAAATTTCAGTACATGGAAGCAAAATGGGTTGTTACATTATGATCAAGTCGAAAGTGATCTTCTAGAAAGGAGTGTCTTAGGGGTTGGGAAAGTACACATATGTAATACTATCCATTAACTGTCCTTCTGTACTTGACAACAATGTCACAGTAAAAACATTCGTCTTTTCCCAATTTGCTGTTATCTATGAGATTGTTTTCTCCTTTCTAAAACACATTATGTTCTCTGTGTTTTATTTACGTATTTGTAATTTTTTTTATGGACCTCATTACTCTTTTTAGTAACCACAATTTTTTCGATCATTTACGTTAATTCATTTTTGATAAAATAGATTTATGATTTTATTTGGTCAAATTATCTTAGAATATGACGCTTGTTAAAAAGTAGTCACCATAGGAATTGGTTAGATGTATTCAAAGATATGCGCATGAAGGTGTTTCAGAACCATACGATTAAGATAGAACAACTTTGATTGTAAGACAATTTTTAAACTTTATTTAATATAAAATTTAGAGGTTTTAATTTGAACTGTCTGATCTTAATTGGACGTCCTCAAATTCTAGTGGCTTAATTTGATATTTGATCGATTAAAGAACTCTAATTTAAGTGTTACTTTTTTCATCAAGTCATTTTTTTCTTAATAGTAAAAACTGATAATGGTCATGACACCGACTTCACAATACCCATCAACAACTTAAGAACCAATTTGATTAAAGAGTGATTAAAGAGTCATTTTGGTTTTGGTTCCAAAAGTATGATGCACTGTCATTATAGTCATGTTTCAAAATTATAAACACATTTTCAAATCTCCTATTTTGTCAGTAATTTTATGAACTAAATTAACCGACAAAAAACAACGTGGGTTGGATTACGCAGGGTAGACTAGAATTTTTAAAATATGATGAATGAATATTCAAATTTTAACTTATAGAGGTATTCACATACAATGTCCAACACACCTCAAATAAAATTATCTCAACACATTTGAATGTTACATAAGCTAAATTGCCCAACTCAAAATACATTTGAAGATTACACTAACTAACTAACGCAAAGCACATTTGAGAATCAAAATGACATATTTAGATATGTGTTTATAATTTCGATTCATAGTGACAATGCCTTACACTGAAATGATTGTTTACTCAACCATCAATTTTAAATGTAATAAATAAGTTGTCCCCGTGAACTTAGCTCAGTTGGTAAGGATAATGCATAATATATGCAAGGTCCGAGTTTGAAACCAGAAAAAAAATAAAATAAAATGTAACAAATGAGTTGAACATATTCAATAACTGTTTCTTCATGGGGTGTGAGTTTAACTTAGTTTATTTAAAACTAAAAATAAAATAAAATAAATTTAAAAAATACTAGTTTGGACACCCGTGCCAAGCACGAGCTAGATTGTCGACTATTTATATTTATTATATAAACATTAATTAAATGACAAATTCATTATTTTTATACATAATATATCAATAGCACGTATCGTTGTTGTTTTATTTATTAAACATCGCATATTAATACTAACATGTATATTTTTATTTGGATTTTCGTATCGCTAAACAACAATAATTTAACGCATGTAATGTTGAAATAATAATCTTTAATGTTGGGAGATTTGACACGGATAAATAAAATCAAGTAGATATTTTTAATATGGATATCGATAATAAATGGATTAATCCAAAAACAAAGCAAAATTAATTATGAAGATATGAGTATTTTTTTGGTGTTCT
>Ga0315913_1001189_pt1 | contig 27706 bp, 20 predicted proteins | sample MpolsnodulesMG_FD_207736 | JGI IMG/M metagenome (GOLD analysis project Ga0315913, IMG submission 207736) | Medicago polymorpha root nodule microbial communities from Los Angeles, California, United States - small nodules | ecosystem: Host-associated > Plants > Roots > Nodule | place: USA...
ACGGTCATTGGGAGGACATTACTAGATGCATGGCAACAATGGCAAGAGGTTCATAAACAGCCCTCGTCGTCGGTTGAGCAACACACGTAATGATGTCATTTGAAATGACACTCATCATACTTCAACGATCATTGGGAGGACATCACTAGATGCATGGCAACAATGGCAAGAGGTTCATAAACAACCCTCGTCCCCGGTTGAGCAACACAGGCAGAATAGAGTGCAAGGTAACAACTTAGTTTGGGAGAAACCGAGCGAAACTTGGTTGAAGTGCAATGTGGATGCCGTGTTCCATGACCATAACCATATTACATCTTTTGCGTGTTGTGTTAGTGACTCCCGCTGACAATTTATTTGAGCTCAAACGAAATGACAGTGGACAAATATGACAATTTTGGAGAAGGAGGCAGTAGCTTTACTCGAGGCCCTTCACTTTGCTGATGCGAACAGATGGAACCGGGTTGTCTTCGAGTCCGACTCATCTACTATAGTGCAAGCTCTATCGTCTCTCAATCATGGTGATTCAGAATTATATGCTAATGTTTCTAGTATTATTTATCAGTTATCTTTACATTCGAACTTCGAGGTGAAGTTTGTTAGGAGACAAGCGAACATGGTTGCTCATACTTTAGTTAGGGCGGCTTGTTCTTAGGTTAGCCGACGTATTTTTGATTTGTATCCTTCTTGTATTGAATATTGGTTGATCAATGATAATAGTTAATTTTGCTTCGGTAAAAAAAACACACAATTTAAGACCAATGACTATATAAACACCATTTTCATCTCAAAGCCAAGGTATTTTTTTCAAACGAAAAAATATATATATTAAAGCCAACAAGAGAAGCATGATGGTTAACCCATCAAACTTGGAAAAGTACAATGGATAATCAACCCACCAAGAAAAAAAACAAAAACCTATATATTAAAATAAAGAAGAGTGTTCGAAAATCATTCATAGTACAAACACAGACTCCCTTTATTCCTAACAAGGAACCACCTTCAAGAGGTAACCATGATGTCTTCCACCAACTCCCAAACCCGTTAAGACTTAGTGGATAAGATAATATCGTTGCTAGCCTCCCAAAATTTTCAAAATTGTAGTGTGTCAAATTGATGTAGGAGGGTTTCTTTAGTATTTTATTATTTCAGCTTAAATTTAGTAATTTTTTGTTTTTGTTTTAGTTTATTAATTTCGGCTCATTAGGTTCTTGTTATTTCCCTATTTAGCTTAACAATTGTAGTCTAAGAAACAATTTTTATTCATTCAACAATATTTTAGAGTGTTTTCTCAATTTCTGGTGGATTCCTGAACCCTATTTTCGGAAGTTTGTCGCTTGCAAACTTATTCCTTTTCAATTTAGGTTTAGCGCTTGCTAGACTACGCTTCCGACTAGCCTTAATCCTTTTTATGCCTAGATCCCATGAAGAATAAGTGACGCAATCCATCAATGAAGGATAATCACCGGGTAAAATCACTCTCATTCTCATCCACCTAAAAATAAGATACCATAAGGAGCTACCGATGTAACTTTAAAACCCTTCTCGTTGCTATTGTTGTGTCCTTTCTCCACCATTAATTTACAACAAAAAATTATAGAAGGGTCATTCTGGTTCCGGTACAATAGAAAATCAAATCCGAAAGTGTCATTCAAATAGGTGTTTTTTCTTTTTTTCCCTTCCATATTAGAAATGTGGGATTTACCTGTAGAAATAAATCAACAGGAATTTCATGTGGATTTCCCTCATAAAATTAAAGTTCCTGCAGTTCCAAAATTCTCAGATAAATCCTAGGAAAGTTTTACTTTTGCTGTAGACTTGTTAGCAAAAACTACTCACAGAAAATTTCTACAGCAAAATGCTAAGAAAACTAGCGTCTTATCTTAATAAATCCTTGAAGAAACATGGAGCAAAACTTTGTCTCGTATTAGTTCCATGAGAAAATCCACTGGAAAACTAAACATCTTATTAAATTCATGAAAAAATCCTCACAAAAGCTAAGTGTCTTAATAAATCCTTTGGAAGATCCGCAAGAAAACATTGAAAAATCTATGGGAAAACTTTTGATACACTTTACATTGTCCACATACCGCAATCACTCTAAAAATAGTTATTATTATTTTAAATATATATTAATATGGGAAAAAACTTATATATTAAATCCTTTTTATAATAAATTAGGCATAATTACATTTTTCTCTCTCTATTTTACTTAGCTCCCGAAATTAGCCCTCCCTAGGGTTTCCACGCTCCTCCTTCTAGGCTTCTAGCGCCACCATCATTATAATCCTTGTGAGACTTTGTTTTTCAAGTTGATTGTTGTTTTTTTAAAGTTTTACTTGTTATAATGGTGTAACCAGAAGTGGGAATGCAAAGGTTGTGACCTATGATAGGTGGTGTATTGGATTCATTTCAACATGATTTGTTAGTTTTAAGTCCCTTACCGGTGGTAGGGACGATCATACCTAAGAATCGTAGGAATTTTTTTCATTGATAGGATTCAAAATGAGCAAGGAGGAAGTTTGAGGGAGAAGGTGGCTCCTCTTGTCTTTTTTTTGTGTGTTAATGGGCCTCCGGTTAGGGCTTCTTGGTTTCAATGTGGTTGTTTAAAGTCTGACACATCTAAGGTAGAGCATGGGATTGTGTGTTCAATGTATGGGTTGCTACGTTACTATTTTGTTCTCATTGTGTCACTATTGTTCAAGGTTTCTGGAATATTGGCAGCCATGGGTTGTTCTAGGATTAATTACAACGGCGTCAGCCTGGTAAGGTTTTCCTATCTTTAAGGACAACTTTGGTATCTTGTGCAATACTTGGCGAGTCTTGGGACGACTTGGTACCACACAATTTTTGTTTCCACTTTTACGAGTATTAGATGGATATATAAGTTTATTGCGTGCAATAATGAATTTAATTGTTCGGAAAATAAGTTTATTGTCTGCCAACAAGATTTATTGTTACAAGCAATAAACTTATTTTCACAACAAATAAATCTATAGTGACAGACAATAAACTTATTTTCAGAATAGATAAATTTATTATTGCAAGCAATAAATCTATTCACCCATCCAAAACTCGTAAAAGCGAATTAAATAATTGTGTGGTAGCACGAGTAATCCCAAAACTTTGCCAAATAAGAAACCATTGCATATTTGCATGAAATACCAAAGTTGTCACTATAGATTGGAAAACTTTACTAGGTTGATGCAGTCATAACCCTAGAACAACCCATGACTGCCAACGTTCTAGAAACCTTGAACGATAGTTACACAACGAGAACTATAGACGGTTCAATTGGAGGAAAAGGGCCCAATCTTTACCAATGAAATCAAATTGAAGAACAAAATAATAGTGTAGCAACTTAGACAGTGAACACACAATGAAACGAGGAAGCCTTATCCGGAGGCACGTTGACACCAAAAAAAGACAAGATGAGCCACCTTCTCCCCCAAACTTCCCTCCCTCCTTGCTCATCTTGACTCTTAGTGATGATAACGTTCCTACGATCCTTAGGTATGATCGTCCCTAGCACCTTTAAGGAACTCAAAACAACCAAATGATGCTGAAACGAATCCAATACACGACCTATCATAGGTCACAACTTTGGCGCTCCCACTTCCGGTTACACCATTAAAACCAATAAAAATTTAAAGAAACGACAATGAGCTTGAAATACAAACAATTGCTCCAAATTCATCATTTATCTGTAACTTTTATTTATTGAAAATTTAGCAACAAATTTATCTGTTATTGATTTTTTTTATTGAAGATTTTGCAACTAATTTATCTGTTATTGATCAACAAACAGAGCCAAAGTTTGGGATAAAAAATGTTTTAAGCTATATTTGCATATTTCTCTCCTTCTGATCCACTCAACTTTTCTCCCTCGTTTTTTTTTTTGTTCAATATAGCCCTCTTGTTTTTGATCAGACAAAAACTCACTGAATAATTAATGTTAAAGCGAGACAGTAATTAGGTGAAGTCAATGTTGGCAGCTAGTGAGTAAGGTGAAGAAACTTCCCAGAAGGTGGCAATATCACTTGAAGGACAAATATTCATTCCTCTTGGACCTGTTGGCTGTTGCTACATCCAAATGGGTTAACTGCTCATGACAAAGATGTTTTGTATCCATGTTCATTAAACGTTTTTTTTTAAAGAAAAATGTTAATAAATGTCTTTAATACATTGTTTAAAAAGTTAAAAATGATAAATTTAGTATACAAATTATGTACATATTTTTATTAATGTTTAACTTTTATTTTTAAGACAACTTTTTTTTAAAAAAAATTACTAACCAATATTCTTAGAGCACTGGTTAATAATAATATGTTTTTTTTAAATCTTAAACAATTGTTTTTTAAGGATAAACAATTTTTTTTTTGTTTTCAGATTAAACAAATATTTATTAGATTCGATTAGATGATGAAATGAAAGATGGCGGCGAGCATATGTATAATGTATACGGTGTAAGTAGAAGCAGCCAATAAACTTGGTGCTCAAGGCTCACATTCCATTTTATACTAATAATTTGAAAAAACATCATAAACTTAATTAACCAGACACGTAGAAAAATCATCATAAAATCGTATTTTTTTTGTCAAGATTGTAAAATTATTCATGACTTGACAAATTACGTTCAGGAACATAGCATTTGATCATTTTTAATTACTATATTTACGTTTAAGTCAATCGTGTGTTTAACTTAGTCCCTCTTTCACACACACACACAATATCCATTTTTAAAAACAAAATAAAATCGTTGTAAAGTACTAGTAGTGTGGTAACCTTTACTCAATTTGTTATTTCCTAACTTTTAATCTGATAAATAAAAAATTAATTAGAAGTCAAAGGAGTTTCAAAAGGGAAATAATGGATATCCAAGTTGGCCAAGTTGAAAAAGAAGAGAAAAGAACTTGACCAAAGGGAAACCAAAAGGTTACAATTCAATAGCAAAATATTTGAAATATCATACCTAACCTTAACCTTTGGTCCTGCTGGAAAAACATTTCTCAACTGGCCTAGATTAATCCTTTTGCAAGGTAACATCCAGGTAGCTTCCACACTGAGCCAGAGTACCTTTATGTTACGCTCCACGTCACACCACTCATATATATGAACAATATTCTATAGGTTTCTAATCCACCTTACTATTTTCTGAATCCATTTTCTAATCCCCTAGCATGGATGAGAGTGATGAGACAATTAAGAATGTTCGCAATTGTACAAAAAGCTGGGGAAAAAATAGGTAATTTGGTAAAATGCAAAACCTACTTAATTTCGTAAACATGCACCTTTTTAAATTAAAAAGATGACTACACAAAAACACTTAGATGAAATGACATGTGTCTCTTCTAACTTAATCAAAGCTCTAAGTTTGAATTTAATCTTGGGTATGCAGCAACATTAAAACTCTTAAGGGAGAGTTTGCCATCTATTTGAATTTCGCAATGCTTAAAAGATTAGTCTCTGCAACTACATGCGAAGGATACCTAATTTAAAAAACAAAATAAAAAGATGATTGTGTACTCTCTTAAACTTATCTAATATTTTTACTACATAGTTTCTTTATGAACTGGAGCCTCCATCAGGCCACTGACTAAACATTTTACTGAATACTTTTTTTTTTTTGTCAAGTAGCGTAGTGGCTGGAATTTACCTTATAAGGTGAATAAGTGGGGTGTTCAAGGTTCGAACCCCAACCCCTGCATATAATAATGCATTGTCCTACCAACTGAGTTATGCTTACGGAACATTTTACTGAATACTTAACTCCTAGTATTAGTGCTTATGGCACTTTATTATGGTAAATTTACCACTAAATTATAGCATGATATGAAAACTAGTTGAGTGTGGTGTTGTATGGTTTATTGTTTTGATGTAGTGTTATTTTATTTTTCTTTTTTATGACCTTTGTTTTGTTCATATTAAAATATCAATTTTTTTATAATAAAATATCAACTTTAATCAATTAATGATTCGAGCATAAACATTATAGATTTAGAGGGATGTATATTTGTCATCGTGAGTTTAGTTCAGTTGGTATGGACAATGCATAATATATGCAAGGACTGGGGTTCAAACCCTGACCACCGCCAAAAAGAGGGATGTATATTCAATAATCGCTTTGCTTAGATCATATTATTTGTTGATATTTTGTTGTTATTTATAGATTCATCATTTTTATTTTTAGTGATGTTGAATTCGTTGTTTTATTTAATATACTCTGTCAATTTGAATGAAAGAATACCGTTTTGTTTTTGTAAATAAAAAAAGATGACATGAAAACTAGGTGAGTATATATATATAAATTTCAAAATTTTTTTTGAGAGAATATAAATTTCTAAATTTGAAATGTTTGACTTTTTAAAAGAATAACTTTTAAATTTAAGATCTTTAAACAGTAGCATTTCCCACTAACCGTATTACGAAATTCATTGTTGGAATGAAATCTATTATGACACGGTGATGGATCCCAGAAATTTCAATCGTTAGGGGCAAGATTTTATACCATTATATTATTTTTATATAAACCTTTCAAAAAAAATTATTTTTATATAAACAAAATATATCAATGTATTAGTGATAAAAAGTAAAAATATAATTATTACAAAACAAAAATTTAGACTAAGAAAGTTATGTTATTTTATCCTTTCAAAAAAATAAGTTATGTTATTTATATCTAAAAAAATTAAATATATTTAAAAAAAATTAAAGATATTTAAATATCTATGAATTATAATTCTCTATGTGTATTTATATTTTATAATTATTATATTTTTCCAACACTAACAAATACAATTTTTGTATGTAGATGACCAAATAATCATTGAACAATTTATCACTCATACCATCGTATATGCAATTTTTTATAAATAAAATTTTCAATATTTTTTATGTGGGGCCAACATTTAATAAAACAAAAATCAAATTATTTTTTTTGAAAGGCAAAAATAAAATTATTAAAAGCTTTATAACAATAATTAATGGAGTGAGGGCACTTTCCCAATGTACTACCCCTAGATCTGTGGCTGCGCATAAATTATGTTTACGAAACTTAGACAAATCTAAAAAACAACACAACAATAATTCTCCCCCTCTCCTCTCTCTTTCTCAAACCCTATCCGTCACACCTTTCTTCTTTATCTTCTTCTTATAAGAGTAATTTAGGGTCAACTTTGATCTAAAAATCACCTCTCCAAGTTGTTTTTCCTTCTATCCTAATTGAATAAGTGATTTCACATATTTTCTGTTTTCTTTCGTTTGTTTTTGTGATTTCGTCGTCTCCGCACGACTTTGTTTGTTTTGATTTCCTGTCTATGTACGGTATATTTTTGATTTTCCGTCTTAGCGCGGTGTTTATTTGAATTAGGTTGAAAGATTAGTTTTGAGCAAGTGCATATCCAATCAATTATAAAATTATTACTACATTCGTCCCATATTAAGTGACACGGTTGAATTTGTCACACATGCCCAAATGCATATTTTTTTTGACAAATATCTTTAATTATATATTAGAAAAAATTATGAAAATTTAATATTTTAAAAAGTGAAATACTAAGGAAGGGCACTCTTTAAAAAACTTTAAAGGATAAATTTTTATGAAAATATGTGTATTCATTGCATTGAATATTTGTGATAGTTGATTTTTCTGAAAGAATAATATTTAAATTTGGAATCCTTAAAGAGCGCGTTGAGGGCATTTGTTAGAAAGACCCTTCTAAAAATATTCATCGGCACAAATTCAACAACATTTTATATGATACTTCCTCTGGTCCTTCTTATAAGAAACAATTGACTTTTTAGGTTCATTGTATAAGTGATGTATGTAGTCTATATTTATAAAGAGTTACATTAATTATTCAATGAGGCTAAAAAGTCAATTGTTTTTTATAATAAGGATCGGAGGAAGTATTAATTATATTTTTATAGTAGTAGATAAATATGATCAAAGTATGTCAGATCAAGAGTACACATTATCAAATAGATCATTTAATATGTCATTGTGAGCTTAACTCAGTTAGTATGGACAATGCATAATTTATGCAAGGTCTATGGTTCGAACTTCGACCATCACAAAAAAGAAATAGATCATTTAATATTATTTTTTTTGGTTACAATAGATCATTTAATATAAACGGAGGGGAATTTTATTTTCAATTATATCCTTTAATTAATTAAAGTACACTTTTAAAACATATATCAATAGTAAATGAGATTAATTTAATAAAAAAAATTATTTTTTTTGACATCATTATTACAATCTTAATTTGTGTGTAAAACATTAATTAAAGGACACTCATTTTAAACAGGTTGAAATGTGTAAAAGCATTACACTTTAAAGGTAAATGTTAATTTGTGTCCTTTTGACATAAATTAAGAAGACAAATGTAGAATTTTTTTTATAAAATTATATATTTAATGTCTTAATAGTTTCAAAAATTATACTTTCAATATAAAATTATTTTTAATTTTTGTTTTAAACTCTTTATTATGTTTCCTTATAACACAAGTTAAAAGACCCAACTTCAAATTATCATTTTTTGAATGAAGGGTGAAATGTGTTAGATGTGGACCCAAATAAAAAGAGAATATCTGGGCAAGGCACGAGATGCAGAGCATTTAGAAGAAATAAATAAGGTACAGTGATATGTCGACCCTAAAACAGAGCCGCTACGACAACAGTCAACCCTTTTACCAAAACCGTCTATGCTTGTGACGCAAGCAGTGACACCGAAAAGGGTCCCTCACACGTGTTCAACCCACCATTGATATACTGCCACGTGCTGTCTGCGTTCACGAAAAAAAACAATGTTCGAAATTCGAGGACTTATGTATTGCTCTATATACACCTTCCCCGACTTCACTTGTCCCACGTGTATAACCTTTTTGACTCATCAATTGAATTCATCCCCTCCTATCCCCTATAAAACCACAACTTCTTCCTTTCTCACAACTTCGAACTCCAATACCAGCAGCCACCAATCAACACTGAACAAGAAGAAAGAAGAATAGTCATTCATAGTCTCAACTTGAAACTACGCGAATGCAAGGAGCATTAGAGTTACCACCTGGCTTCAGATTTCACCCTACTGATGATGAGCTTGTCAATCACTACTTGTGTAGAAAGTGTGCTTCCCTTCCAATTGCTGTTCCTATTATCAAAGAAATTGATTTGTATAAGTTTGATCCATGGCATCTTCCAGGTACTTACTCTCTCTTTCTTTCTTTCGACTGTTCAATATGTGTCAGTGTCTTATTAAATTTTATTTAATGCTAATTATGTTGTTTGTTGTATGTATATGCAGAAATGGCTCTTTATGGTGAAAAAGAGTGGTATTTTTTCTCTCCAAGGGATCGTAAATATCCAAACGGTTCACGTCCGAACCGGGCTGCGGGAACCGGTTATTGGAAGGCGACCGGAGCTGATAAGCCGATTGGAAAGCCGAAGGCACTTGGGATAAAGAAAGCACTCGTTTTCTATGCTGGCAAAGCTCCCAAAGGAATTAAAACCAATTGGATCATGCATGAGTATCGTCTTGCTAATGTTGATAGATCCGCATCAAAAAATAATCACAATTTAAGAGTATGTACATACATTCCACCAAATCAATTTTTTGATTTTATTTTTGTTTGCATTGTATTTTGTCAAATGATCTAACGTTTATAATTAATTGCAGCTTGATGATTGGGTGTTGTGTCGAATTTACAACAAGAAAGGGAAGATTGAGAAATACAATGACACAAAACCACCAATGTTTTCTGAGGAAGCTCAATTTGAGAATGAGACAAAGCCTCAGATCAAGATGAACGGTCAGGATGATTTTAGGAATAGTGATCAATTGTACACTGACACGTCAGATTCGGTGCCACGGTTTCATACCGACTCAAGCGGTTCTGAGCACGTGGTTTCACCGGATGTCACGTGCGATAAGGAAGTTCAAAGTGAGCCCAAGTGGAATGAATTTGTTTTGGGCCCAGACCCAGTTTCAGCCTTTGATTTTCAGTTGAATCTTATGGATGATGGTGAAGATGACCCTTTTGCCCCTCAAGTTCAGTATCAAATGAATCAGCTTTCGGGTTGGCAAGACGTGTTTATGTACCTGCCCAAGTAATTTTGATTTGTTATTTTCATTAGTAATAGAAATAGGTCATGGTCATGGGGTTTGAAAATTGAAAATGACCATTTGGGAAGATTGGGGATCCTAAAATTGGAGGGGTCCCATGGATATTTTAAATTGGTTGTAGACAAAAGTCACATTCACATGTACCTACCAAACAAATACTAACTGCAACTGCAAGTGGAACTTCTAATGCTGTATCTGTGATCTTGGGTAGGTGATTACTAGGGATTGTTGAATTTGGGCTGATATTGATTTATCATTAGTATGGTTGAAATTTAAGAAAAGTGGGGTCATTTATTTGTAACTAAAACAATAAGCAAAATGATCTCGATTCTCAACTGGGTGAAGATCCAATTAGGCATGTTATTAGGGGTATATGGTAGCTAGTGTTAACATGTAAGGATTATTGTAGAAAATTCTTGTTCCATTTCTATTATTTATTTTAGTAGAATTTTTTAATATGTTTGCAATTTAACATTTATATTTATAACAGTGCATTTTCAATTATGTTTTGAAGTTAAAGAAATAATTCATTGGTATGCAACCAAAAAAACCTAATTCATTAGTTCATTTAGGTTTATCACATTTTTTCTTTTTAGCAAATTAATGAAATAGTGAAGAAAAATAAATAATGAAGGCTTTGGAATAGTGAAAGAAAAATGAAATGCCAAAGCATTGGAAAGAATATTCGTTGCTATTAATTCTAAATTTTATTTGGTCTTTTTCTTTATCTGGTCTATAGTCTTCAGTAGTTACAAAAGCATGTACCATGCTCATCGAGCCTTAATCAAATATTTTGTGAAAAAAGAAAAAAACATTAATTAAATGAGTTACAAACCATATTCACTAGTTGCTGCAAAATTTATTCTGCTCAAAATCTCCATATGTGTGTTATCCATTAACTTAATTTCTCATATCACATATGTTTGATCATTTTCACAGGTGAGCTACTCAGAAACAACATAACACACAAATGATCAAACTCTCTAAAGAGCCGAAATAAAATGAAGTCATTCATGTTACTTAGTTAAGAAATTGAACATTAATCCACCTGCCTCACCCTTACAAATTTGGTTTGTGTTTTTGTTTCAAAAATAGAAAAAAAAAACATAACAAATTTTGAGAGTAAATTAATATAAAACCTATCTGAGATGAACTTTCTGTTTTCATTCACCAACATCAACTTTCCATTAAAAAAAACTTAAATGGAAGACGGAGGGGTGCATCATAATTTGTCGTGTACTCCTACTATAGTGGTGCCATGTGTCAATACATCATTGGTCTGCAGTGCCATGTGGCACATATCAACTTGCCATGTAGGAACTACCATGTGGCAAGTACCCAAATGGATACTGACGTGGAAACAAATTTCACGAGGCAGGGATACCATGGTACCAATACAAATGTAACGTGGCTTTGTCGACGTGGTCGGTATTAGAATTTGGATTGAGCTCTGTCTAACTCAACCTTACAAAACCGATTTGTAAGATATGGAGTGTCCCGCTTATAAACAATCTTTAGACCACATCTCATCAAATAAGATACTTTAAGTCTTAACTCACATCCCTCGCGTCCAAAACTTTACATCTAAAGTATGACTCGAATGGTCTGATAGCATACGACTCTACGAATTTTGGATATACTTTAATACCGTATTAAAATTTGGGTTGAGTCTAACTTAATTTTACAAAATCAGCTTGTAAAGGTGAGGACGGCCCTAGTTATAATCACATCTTCAGACTATATACCTTCCAATGTGTCTACTGTTCAGTTTATATGTTCTCTGCAGTCAAACATGGAACAGTTATGACATCCTTAAATAGGAATATATCATAGATGAGTGTGAATCTGTCTGCTAATTAACAATGTGGTATTTGTTAACAATGTGTTATTCATCTTGTATCAACTTGCTTTGTCTTACTCTTACCACTTAAATTATAGTTAAGTTCCTCAGGCTAATGCAGTTAAACTAATGCTGTATTCACAAATCATAAACACTACACCATCAAGATAAAACATTAGTAGTTTACATTCACGCTGCACTATAATATGCATTAATCTATTTTCTACTCTCTAATGATATCAGGCATATGCATGCTTGAATTAGGCACTTTTTTATTATCATAAACTGAAATCTCTGGATTTTGGAACACTATTGCAATCTGCAGGTCCCCATCCAATCAACTGCTTCTCGTTGTCGAATACCATCACTTTGTCTAGCATGGATATGTCTGCATAAACAATACCAACACTTACATAACATAATGCAGAGTTCATGAATTCTTTTTTTTATATACTGTTGAACAAAGTAATGGTGATATCCATTAGTATGTATGTAGCACCGACACGTCAAATTGAAGGTGTGTCTGGTGTGCGAGACATGTCTGGCTCAAGACTGATACATGTGAATATATTCAATTACTTTCTTTTTTTATAATTACTATCAGTATCTATGTGCCAGTTTCTGTGTCGTGTCGGTATTTGTGTCGGTCCTTCATAGATTACAATCCAAAATACGACAATGTAGCTAAATTCTCACCTCCAATTAGGTTCAGTTCACCCAATCCTACTTCAGGGCCGTTCAGAATGCCTAGACAGACATTTCCCACATTCTTGCAACAAATAACACATTGTTAACATTCACACATATTGAAATGTGTCTACTACTTATTATAACAGTTAACAAACATATAAGAGTTTGATAAATTAGAACTCACTGATATTATAAGATAAGCTTCAGGAGGGATCTCAAACTGTGGTTTAACTCTTCCACCATTGGTGAAACTAAGTGTTAGGGGCTTGAAGTATTTCTTCACTTCGTTTATGCTTCTGAAAGGTCTTTTACCATGCCAGCACATAGGTAAAGTCTGGTCATCAGGTGCTGCTTTTATTGGCTTTCTATGTAATTCCTTACTCAGCTGCATTTGGCAAATTAACAAAAGGTCATCTTAACCAACCTGACAATTTTAATAATTTCTAGTATAAAGGAAGAAATTACATTGTTTATTCATTTCTGTCATCGTACAATTTAAGTCTTTAATTATGAAATTGGCATGAATGATCTTCGTGAAAATATGCGTCAAGTTGATTAAGAAAATGAGAAAGCAGATGAGAGAATTTGTGTATTACACAACAGGGTTATGATATATTATAATGAAATGTAATAAATACAAACTATTTATATTATCCAGTTTCATGTACTTACATTATTTTCTAGAGTGTACACAGTACTACCATTTTGAAATTACAAAATATTTTTCTATTTATATTATCTTCTAGAATGAACACTATAGTCCTTGAATATACTGAAACTGAAAAATTATCCTTGATTATATCTTATGTTAATAATTTGATGCGCCAAACCGACTAACAGAAGGCACAACCTATGGCCAAACTAATTAACGGAAAATGCATTTCAAGACCAAACTATCTAACTAACGAGAATTTATGTGACAGCGCTAACACCAAACACTTTCAAGGATCAAAACTATTTACTCTGTAAAGTAAACCATAATAACCATAACTACATGATTACATTACTTCTAAGAGGGGGTATAATGAAAAATGTTTTTAACTGACCAAAGAAATCAATGCTTGGTAAGCCTGAGTGTTGAAGTATGTATAGGAACTTCCAGTGTCAAAAATAATATTTAAACTTCCCACCCCAGTCTTCCTTCCTCCAAAAACAAGTTCAGCTGGTCCTGCAGAGTAATGTTTTCCCCTGACACAAACAACATAAAAGATTTGAATCAAGAGATCTCATAAAATTATGAGTCACTAGTATAATACATGTGGATAGTGTAAAATGAGAATGGTGTACTAACGAATCGATAGATGAAATTGGAGTCCAACTCATTCGAGAAGAATCATAAACATTTCCAAAGAAGATGTATCCCCCTCCTCGCGAGCTTAAACAATGTCCCATCACATTTCGCACCAAGCCCTGACTATTCAGCTGTGATATCAAGCTGGCCTTTCCCCTTCCAAGTCCAAGTATTCCATCTAAAGGGTGGTAAGTTGAAGGTGAAAATATCTGGTCATATCCACATCTGCATATTGGAATCAACTGCATTAGATAAATTCTTAGAACATCTAAACAAAAATAGATATGTCATAAATTGTGGTCATCGTGGATTGATGACAATCCGTCATTTCACATTTTTAGAGTCTTTTTATGATATTTTGGAGTTCACAAGCAAGCTTAAGCAGCAAGAAAAGCAAGAAAAACTAAAGAAACTGAAGAAAGAGAATCATGTCACGATTACTGAAAAACGTGTCACGATTTGGAGATCTCAAGAAACATGCATTCGACATTGGTGAAAACTTGTCACGATGGCAAAAACGTGACACGATTATGGAAACCCTAATTTGGGTGGTTTGTTACACAAGTCAGAAACGTGTCACGATTTTAGGAGCAGTTGTTGCCTATTTAAGCAGAAGACTATTCTGAAAAACAAGGGTGACGAATTCTGGAGAGAGAAAGTGCGATTTGCAGACCTAGAGACTGAAGAACGGGGCGATTTCCTCCATTCTTTACCAGTTTATGTATGTTTTAATTCTTTCATTGATTATGCTATTTGTAAACTCAATTATGAGTAGCTAAATCTTTTAGAGATTAGGTCTGAGATGATTCTTTGTAACCCTAATTGAACCATGTTGCTGTGAAACTCTATTTATTGTGAATGACAATCTAGTTTTTATTCAATTCAATTGTTTTTAATGCTTTTTATATCCTGATCAAATATAAACATGATTTAGTGAGAACGAATGACTACTGACCCTATCTTTCGACTTAGACCTAATTGAATTGTTCTAATAAACATAGTTAGTCTAGGAATGGATAATCGTTTGTTAGTGATATTAGGTTAACGTGCTTAAACCTTCAAAGATTATTAGACCACCTAAGGAATTAGGGGCTATAGTTTGAGAAGAGGGTCCTAACTCAAGGGATTGATTATGACTATTTTGTTAACTATCGTGGAACTAGAGAATCATTCATAAGAATAGGTGCAGTATACCAATTAGGGGAACATAGATGATTCGAAAGACCTGATCTCATCTCTCTCTTATTCTTAAGACCAATCTTTATTTTCTTGTTACTTTTATGCAATCAAACCAATCAACTACCTAGTGGCAAATCAAAATAACTTTTATACATCATATTTAATAACGTACTAGAATTGTTGAGATTAAAAACAGTCTTTGTGGGAACGATATTTTACTACTTTGATAGTTTTTGACACACTTGCCAATTTCCTATCATGGATATATCAAATATGTCATTGTTGAAAGGATCAAATATATTCTTAGTGTGTAAAATAATAGATCATGCATTGGCGTTTGTGGAATGATAAAATTTAGGTATTGTCTCTATGTGTGAGGATAAGAACTGTACTTATAGTACTGCATCTAAGTTTCAAAAATAGCCTAATTCACTTATATAAATCATTCTAGTCTGTATTTGTATTTCCTATTGTAAATTAAGAAGCATAAACAACTTTACTAAGACTATTTTAGCTGAATGTCTTTTATAAAAGCGTCCTATCAGAAACACTAATATTTCAAGAGAACATGGAATGCAAGGACAGTAAACTAACCCCAGTGCCATTCTAACTTTAAGTTGGACTCCATTGGTGAAGTTGAGAAGGTAGACATCATTTAGAAGTACACCAAGGGTTGAGTATTGATCAGCATACTTAATTTCATAGTCACATTGATTAGGGTCTTCACATGTGTAGTCATCGGTAGGCTGCAAGGACGCACAGAGTGGATCTTTGCAAGGTATAAAATCATTGCTAGGCTTGTAAAGTGGATGGGGTGTCTGAAATTTTTTATCAGCAAATTCAAATCAATATGACATAAATTGTATGCAATTTATGAAGGAATTAATTGATATACACCACCGGAGTAAATATTTTTTGCACTACCAATCAATTATAATCAGCACATCATTAAAAAACATTTGTGATTTGTTGTCAACTCGGTATGTATCTATAGGCAAGGATGGCCTTTTCCATCTGATTATGTACATCACTTTCTTTGTCAATTAAAAGTTTAAAAAATATGCAACTGTTGTGAGATTTTTCAGTTAGTGTAATATTACCTCAGAACATTGGGAACAAGGAGCATCACATTGAAGCCATGTGAGTTCACTACCAGTGTCAACGTCAAGAAAATAGGGCCTTGGTGGTTGGCCTATGTTGAGAGTAACATTATAGAACCTGCAAAAGTTGAAATTTACAGTCAGCTAATATTAGAATATCAATTTCATGAGGTTCGCTGCTTCAACCGGTTTGAGTTTAAGGGGTTAAAAGATCGGAGTTCAATCTCTAGTTAAAGAGAAAATACTAACATTTGTCTGTCCAAAATATCCAAAAAAATCAATATTTCTGTCCAATAAAAATGAATATCAATTTCCTTTCCCCATCAACGTCACAAGAGGTTTTCTTTTATTTAATTGTGGAAAAAAATAGTATCTTTCTTTCTGTTCTTTAAATAAGTTAAATTTCAAAACAACAGAAAAAGGCCTAATAATTGATAAACAAGAAAGTAATATTCCAGTCCAGGTATGAATTTGGATACTCACATCTTTCAGAAAAATGAAAATGTCCCAAAATATTATTTTTGCTAAGAACCAAAAAAAAATATCAATTCATAAAAGGTTATTAAAGAAACTATTAAAAAGAACAGAACAAAAGTGCTATATCTTAAACAGAAAAACATTATTATAAAAATGAACTACAAAACATGAAACAAAATAAGCAACCTAAAAAGAAGTGAAATATCATACCCAACAGGATAAACGTTTCCATAAATAGGGAACACAATTGAGGAACCAGTAGCATGGTTCATGAGACTTGGTCTTGAAGACATAGCTTCACCTGGTAAAATTGAGTTTCTTCCACTTTTGCGTTTATTACCAAACCAAGCTTTACAAGTAGACAAGTTTAACATCATCATCAATGCAACCATCATAACCCCTAATCCCACCTTCCCTATCTTCATCTTCTTCTTGTTTTTCCTCTATGATAAAAACCAATTTTATTTAATTTTGTTTTATTTTGTACTATAATGTATGGATGAAAGAAATTGAAGGATAATGGTGGGGTTGAGTTTAAATATTTAAATTAATGATTCTTGTTGGAAAGAGTTGGTTGTGCTAATTCATGAAGAAAAGGAGAGAATAAACTCAACATTAGAAAGTGGTATTGCTTCTTATGCTATGTTTTTTTTATCCTTTTCTTACTCACAAGGTATATCCCACACTTGAATCTTGCAAAGATTCTGTATGTTACGAACACTCTTTGAAGTTGAAAAATTGTAGAAAAGGAAAAGAAAAATATAATGATAATAATAAATGGTGAATGAACAAGTTTTAAGGTTTTTGTGTGAATGATTAGATTATTTCCTGGAAACTTCTTCCCTGCTCCTTTTATGACCCCCTGTGACAATGATTGCCGTAAAAAACAACAATAAAGTAATAAAAAAAATGGAAAAACGTTTGATGAATTTATGTTGTCTTTGACTTTTGTTACTGTCAGTTTCTGGTTTTATATTCTTGAACCCATTTTTATATTCTTCTTAAATTTTATTTCTTAACCTTTTTTTGGTTGTAAGCCTTTTAAGTTGATTTCATCAATCTACTTTGTTTTTTTTTCTATAAAATCAACTTTATTTTATTATTTTTTTAAATCCATTTAAGTTCTTATCTCACCATTAAGGCTATGTTTAGATAGATTAAGTAAGATGAAATGAAATAGAACGAGTTAAAATTCTCATTATTTGGAAAGTCATTAAAAAGATAGAACGAAATGAAATTTGATGGTATGCACTTTACCGTATTCCACCACTTACACTCGTTTTGTTTCCCCTCCAATTTGGGAAGAAGGGGATGTATGCTAGCATCTTTTTTCATGTATTTTGCACCTGTTAAAATTGTTTTTTTTAATGTTAGAACTCACATCCAAATATCGAGTTTTCAAAATAAGTACTATTGTTGAAAATATGTTATTTCATGAGATAAAATTGAGTGTTCAAATACGTACAATTGTTAATGTAACGTTGTTGCATAAATTACATAGTGAATTTTGATAGATTGATTGATAGTCAAATGACCTTGGGTGACTTTATATAATGTGAATTTCCACAAGTGGTTTATGAGATGTAAATGTGTGCTGGCTGCTTGGCTAGTTTTGGGTTGTATAATTTGTAGCCATCTTTGGGGTCAATTTATACTTACAAAAATATCCTTGTAAGTTTATAGCAATTAATACTGTCCCCTAAAAAAATATGGGAAAAAAGAAACAATTAATACAGTCAAAAAGAAAGTTCATAACAGTTTAAAATAAGTTGTATTATAAAAATATTAAGATGCATTAGCTAATTTTGATTATACAAAATAAAAAACATGTAACTATATTGTAAAGTTCTTTTAAGTTTTTTACAAGTAATTGTTCGTAAATTTATTCACAGTTATTGGGCCTCTTGTCCTCAACCTTACAAAAAAAAAAAGTAGGAGCAGGACACATGTGAATAAATGCCTATAGAAAAACACACTCCATCAGAGATCAGAAACTGAGAGGAGCAAGATCATTACATTTACATGTCCTTTGCACATCATCATTTAGACCATCCAAGCAAAGCAAGAATTATCTGAAAAATATTGCCACCAAAAATGGCCCTCAAAATTTTGTCCTTCTCAGGTGTATATGGTGGATACCTTATGGATGGATCAGAATCAAAAGTTTTATATAATACTGATTTCTTATGGCTGAAACTATCAAAAGAGAACTTTCCATGGTAGCAACCCATTCCACTTTCTCCAACTCCTCCGAAAGGCAAACCACGAGTAGCAACCTACACCAACATTGTTGTACAAACAAGTCAGTCTAATGCCATCATCCATGCCTGTATTTCACATCTGGGAGAGTCATACAATCATACATAGATATAAATATAAATATATACTACATTTAATGAATGAGAGTAGTTAACTATGCAGCACCGACACTTCAAATTGAAGGCGTGTCCGACACGTGCCAATATCAGACATCAACAACGACATATGTGATTACATTCAATTACTTTTATTTTCTCAAATTATTATCGGTGTCAACTTTCAAATTTCATTGCGCGCCTATAAAAAATTTAGGTAGTCCAAGTCTTGAGTATCTAAGATTCATACCATACCTGATAGTATGATAGGAACCTAAATAACTATATTAAAATAACAGACTGCATCAGCAGTTACCCTATCAATACCACCCAATACGTAACATAGTGCTTGTAATTGATTCAAGTCAACATATTATCAGCCAACCATCAGAAAATATCCCAAGCAAAGTTGAATCATTTTGTGCATGTCTAAAATAAAAGATGCCAAATAAAGAGAATATGGCTTTTCAATTTCTGTCTATTGATGCAATATCAGAGAACAGTAGATTTATGAAAATAGGACCATAATTGGAAGAAGAAGAAAAAAATGTTACGAGTTCAATAATTTTTCAAGTATAAATTTCAAATAAGAGAATTATTACTTGCAGGACAGCGTCGTTGATGAGCATCCCTCCAGAAGATATCTTATCCACATAATCTTTCTTCAACTGCTCGTTGTTTGTGAAGAGATATGCAGCGAGAGGTTTTGGCCTTGATTTTATTATACTAAAGCTATCTTCTATGTTGTCTACCTGCAAAAATGTAAAATATAAAAGATAAAAAGAATTAGATTTATGTGAAATATAAAAAACATAACATGTACTTTTCATTATGATCTAGTACTGACAGTGATAATTGGCATTATAGGCCCAAATATCTCCTCTTGCATAACCATAGCTTCTTCTGAAACATCCAATAAGATAGTTGGAGCAATCTTTCTGCAATATAGAGGAAGAATTGATGTTATGGTAATACTATAAATGGTTAATTCCAATCTTAATAACCAGGATGGGAATGCTAACTCACAATTTCTTCTCATCCCTCTGACCTCCTAAGACAATTTTGTCAGATACCTTATCCTCATCCAAGAGTCTCAGGAGTCGTGCAAATTGGGTTGGAGACACAATACGAGAAATGTCTTTTGATTCGATCGGATCTTTTCCAAAAAATTGATCCAGTTCTTCTTTTAAAGAAGCTATCTGTTTAATGATAATACATCAAGAGTAATACATTGCAACAACATACTGAATTTTGTATCATAGAGCCAATCTTACAAGCGTTGGAGCGAATTCTTTTGTTGTGATGATATAATCAACAGAAATGCATGCTTGTCCACTATTGCATGCCCATTTGCCAGCTATTATCCTCCTAGCAGTGACCTGAAATTTCAATAGTTATTATAGATGAAAATATGATATTGAATGTGTAAATGTAATTAACAAGCTCAAGAGGTCATGTTACTTGTAAGTTGACATTTGAATCAACAACAGCTGGACACTTTCCTCCAAGCTCAAGAATCACTGGAGTAAGATGCTTTGCAGCAGCAGCCATAACAATGCGACCTACTCTAGCACTACCTGACCAAATACACGTGACTTTTTACTTACATGTCAACTTTTTACTCGGATGAGTGACAAATTTGAATTACCTGTGTAAAGTATCTTATCCCACTTCTGGTCCAGGAGTGCAGTTGTTTCAGGAACAGCCCCTTCAACAACTCTTACTGCAGAATTGTCTAGATAACTTTCTAGCAAATTTGCAAGCAGAGATGAAGTTGCAGGAGAAACTTCGGATGGTTTCAAAACTACCGTGTTACCTGCTGAAATGGCTCCAATGACTGGATCCAATGATAACACTGAAGGAAGGAAAATAAATCTTTATCATTGCCAAGGGATGGATAAAGAGAACATGACAAATCAATAAATTAGATAGTATAAGTATTCACAAAAAAAATAAAAATAAATAAACAGATTAAAACTGAGAATAGGTTTAGAGACAAAATCAATTTTGATTCAGAGCAATCAAACATCAATTTTTTTATTTTTGCAAAATTCCCTAAGAGTAGAATGAACTAGAGTTCCATGATTTCGGACATTAATTTATATATGCTAGACGACAGTAGTGAATGATATGAAGAAAAGTACTCCATTATAACCAAATGCAGTATGGATTTTGTGAAAGATCAACATGTTCTACATACACAGAGGAAAGTTCCATGTTGATATGATCAATACAACTCCTAGTGGTTCTGACACAATCTCTGCTGATGATGGGAATGCCGTGATTGAAGTACTCACCTAAAAGAAGGGGAAAAAGACAGCGTGTATTACTAATGAAGCTATGTTTAGTCATAGTCATTCTTATTTTTTGTAATTACCTTTTCAGGCTTCATCCAGTGTTTCAGTTCTTGAAGTGCTTCATTACATGATGATTTCGCCTGGACAATCTGCGTTGAAAAAGTACGCACAAAGAATCTAAGGCAACTAAAATGACGATAATTGGCTAAGATGGTTACCATACAAGAAAGAATGGAGAGAATTCTTGTGCCACTTATGATTTTGTGAACAATAACTTTCATAGAATTATTACCATTTGCTACAAATGGAAAGTGTTCTACAAAATAACATTTATAAATGGATCCATCCGTTGGCAATATATTTGGTTTCTCTTAGGTTATGGTCTTTGATTCGAGTTTGTAAACCGCAAAAAATATGCACTTGAAGGGCTTTATCCTTTTATATAGGTTGGTTTTATATTTTGATTATACTTATGTTGCGAACCTTTATATTGCAATAAAATGCAGCCGCAATTGCGGCTGTGGACTGCAATTTAGAACAAAAAATAGAAACAAAAGAGGAAATTGATTGAAGACCTCGGTTATATATGCTTCTAGTCTAGGTTTAGAAAGGTCCATCTGAAGAGCATCAATAATTTCCTTCTCTTTCTCTTCTAACATCTTCACTATGGCCTCCAATTGGGAAATCCGCCATTCGTAGCTCCTTGTCTTGCCAGTATCAAAACTCTTTCTGAGCTCTTTAACAAGCAAAGAAGCCTTCTCTCCATCAAATACTTGTTTCTTTTCTGCTTCTGATTCCACAAAGAGAGTTGCATAACACCTTCACAACATAAAACCACATAAGAATAACATTATTATTCCTTCTTAAGCAAATAAAATTAAAGCATCGTGATCAAAATGTGAAGAGAAAAATAGAGAGTTTACAAGTGTGAAGAAAAAACAACAGAGCGAGAGTTGAAATGAAGTTGCTTGGGAAAGCACTTTGTTGTTAAATTGTTTGCAAAGGCTCTGCTACCAACCAGGGCACTGTTATGAAGAACTAGGATAAGACACAATCCAATTATGATGAAATAATCATTGGTTTGATTTATGAATAAAAGATAGAAGTAAAGAAACAAGAAGTAAATGGAAAAGGATGTACCTAGGAGCAAGCAACGACGGAAGACAAAGGCTTTTCATAGTAAAACAAGGATGAGGAAGAAACTTAAGTGGTCGGTTAGGATCACAAAATTGTTGTCTTCAATTAAACTATAAATAGCATTTAAGGATGTTGGTGACAATGAGGTAAACCTTCACTACCAAAAATTTTGTTTTGTTTTATGAGAGGTACCTAACTTAAAGTGAGTCCATGGACTATCTTGCATAATCTAAACCTTTTATTTTTATTACGAGGAGGGTTTTGGTTTAAGGACGAAAAGTATATGGTTGGTGAAGTTTGGGTAATGGAAAGGAATGGCTACAATTGTTGCGGTACGTGAGTTGATAAAATATCTTAAAGAGAGGGACGGCTCATTACAAAGCATCGTGTAATAATTGTGTTGGCCGAAGACAAGATTTTTAACAAAGAGACAATGTCAATAAGGTAAAGTGACTTTGTTTCTTTTGCCAATCATATTCAGCCAACATACATACTCGTCTTGTATGTTTGTATGTGCTTCACATCTACTCATTTTACCGTCATCAAAAAGATACTTCCTTCCATTTCATAAGTATTTTTCCCACTTTATATAATAATATAAGAAAAATAAGTATATTTTTATATACATTCTGCACTACTCTTTCTTTTTCATTTTATAATACTTTAAAATAAAAATAAAAAAATAGGGATCAAATCCCTTACCATTTAGACCAATCTATTGTATTAATTCTTTGTATTGTAATAAAATATGCAGCTTGTATTTCACAAGAGCATGAATTAAATTCTGCTATGGATTTGAAGACTTGTTGGTGGACAGTATATAAGTACTTCATATTGCTTTTTGAGCAGAGGCATTCACTGGTCTTCATGAGTCTCAAGAACGTATCTCACCCAATGTTTTCTTTATAAAAAAACAAATCAATTTCACAGTTAATCAAGTGATTCATAAAATTAATTAAAAAAAATTGATTTTCTAACAAAAAGTTTAGTTGGACTTGTCATGAAGCAGCATAACATCCACATCATCACCGTAACGATCACAAAAGACATTTTAACGGAAACTCAAGAAAATGTTAACAGCCTGCACAAAGACTAATATAAATATATGATACAATAAAATAACCTGAAGGATCACATAAGCAATTTCACCTTTATTCTATTTCAGTATTTCTTATGAATCTTTATTTCAATTTAAATTTCCTGGTGTCAATTTGTGACTCGAAGAGATTGTTTTCGGATTGTGTATGTGTGTGCCGTGAGAAGGAATATCACTCGTTACGGGCAATGCAAGTTATGAACGAATTAATCACAAATCAAAATTCAGAAACTTCTCTCATCTCCTGAAATTATTCCTTCTTTGATTTTATTCTATGCTCATTGTGCATGGTGCATCACACCAACTACCTCTGCATCATATCAAAGTATATCACTTCCAGTAACTTGGAAGACTATTGATTTCGCACACGCGATAGAATAAGCAAGGGCAAATACTTTTGACACGTGCCTATATATGATGAGAATATTCATGATTTGCACTCATTTTCACCATGTAATTTATATAAATTTTGTACATTCGTATATCAATATTCAAAACAACTCTTATCAAATTACACTTTAGTTTCCTTCCATTGGATATCAGATATCATCGAATGCCATCAAATTTATCCGTAACCCACTGACCCCAGCCACAGTATCATAATAGTTGGTCCATTTGACCAATGGTTAACAATTAATTCGGTCTGGATATTTTTCAAGATCATACTTACGAGTATAAACATGTTCAGTCATTTATGAGTGTGTGCACGTCCTGAAATCTAGCTAAGGCACGCATAATTGTTATTTTACATCGAACAAATATTATAATCTACCAAATATACTCTTAAGTAGTTTCATAGTGAATGCCTATAATCACAAAATTTAAGATGGCAAGGAAATAAAACAAGAGTTAAAAGAAGATAGGAAGGGCCAGAAGGGCCGAGGGAAGATAGGTAGATAGGACTAAACAGACATGGTAAAGCTTTGTAGTCTGTACCGATAGATCACGTTGTATGAGCACTGTGCGTCCGTGAAGCCCATATTCCAAAGACAAGAAACCAGAAAACAAATAATATTGCCCAATAGCGTGCAGGTCCATACCTGATTCTTGTAAGCACAAACTGCAATACCCAATTACACGAGAGAAACAATTAGACTTTGATTGGCACCAAAATTGAAAGGAAAAAAATATTGCTAATCAGTTATGTAAATGCCATTAAGATCAAGTATTGTATTTGTTTTCCTAGTTCCTGCTGTCATAACTTTGAAAGTGATTCATTCAATTATTCAAAGTTCCGTGCTGGTTGAAATTGAACAATGAACCAACACATATAATCATGGTCTTCTTTTATTAATTATTTTTATAAACATAGTAAAGTTTTATTTAATCCAGCCAAACGATAACAATCTGAACCAAATTTCTTTCAAAAAATACAACCAGGGGGCCGAAAGGAAGGTACATGAAGTACTTACAAAGCGGAAAAAAATCACCACTGTTAAAGCACAAACACCACCGAGAAGGATATGAAGACCACTTCCTGCAGTTTTCTAGACAAAAAAATTGTAGGCAGTAGTAGTATTAGGAACATACTTCTAACCAAAATCTATAGGGAATAAGAAGCAAATACATAGAACAAAAAATCTGTAAGACAAACAATACCACTGTATTTTTAAGAAAATACCTAAAAAACAAAAATATACAAGTGTAAGAAATAATAATTATATACAAGTGTAAGAAATAACAAGGAATGTGATAAGGGTGTGTCGTCACTTTGCAAGTCCAAAATAGCAACTCTCTTGAAGTACTAATGACTCAATGAGTCGGCAAAGAAGTTCTAGGGCAAGAAGCACTCTTAAACATACAAGCATTATGCTCCAACAACACAAACTGAATGATAGCCAAAAAAGCCACGCATAATGATTTTAGCCTTTGAAGTCTTACCAAAACCTTTTGAGTTAATTATAAGTGATAAAATTTATAGTTTTTTTAAAATTATGACAAACTTCACTGTTAATTACACACACACACACAAAAAAAATGTATATATAATTATTCCTGCCTTCTGGAGCTGAGACATCACATTCGCTGCTTCGCAAAGCTTAAAAAAAATCCAAAGGAAAGTAACAAGCTTCCATTGCAGAACAGAAAACATTATTTTTCTTAGCTAGACTTGCACATATCATCACGCGTAAAAAACGAGAAGTGATGCTCAAAAAATTGCAACAAGTGCTTTGTATTAATTTTAATAAGAACAATCTTCCAATCTAAAGACTTATCTTTGAGGAAGATTTGGGCTTCCAAATAGGTTTGTCAAGAAGGAAACTTTGAAGACTAGAAGTGTGTATCTCTTGGAAAAGTAACTCTGCATAGAAGTCCAAATTCTAACTCTCTTATCATTATTGACAGATAGATATAAATCTAGTAGGAACAGAAAAGTTTGTAGTTCACGAGTTTCCCTGTCATTCAAATATCCTTAGAAAAGCATACCCCTTACTCAGGGCAGGGCCAGGATTTAGCAGTGGCAAGGGCCATTAGCATGGCCACTGGGACTTTAAGGGAATTCATGTGTTCAATTTAAGAGATGGTGGTCGAGGCTTATGGACTAAATGATCGGAAGGGTTTGGAGGAGCTGTTGAGTTTGTATTTGGAGGTAAATGATAAGAAACATCATGGATTTAAAGAGTTGGCTTTTGTAGATTTAGTTTAGTGGTAGCTTCTCATACTTATTCTTGTTCCACTACTACTTACGTTGATCAGCCATTTCATCTTTCCATTGCACGTGCACATGATTTATAGTGGAGATAAAAAGGTCTTAAAAAAGTCTGGCAGGGGCCCAATCCCCTAGAAGCCTATACCTCTACCTCTGTCCATACCCTGAGTGGAACAGAAGCGGCTAAAGGCAAGTTATGCAAAGTAGAGGAATAGGAAAGGCCTGTAAAGAATAAACATTCCCCGCCCAAATGTTCTCCTGAAAAGTAATCCATTATCACCCAATCCAAAAGAAATAAATATTAAATTAGAGTTAGCTAACGATTGTTAAGTTGACATGACACCAATCTAAACTAGCTCAATCTTTCAAGTTACAGAGCAGAAATCAAGACCAGTTTTACTAGATATCATACGGACTGTATGTAAATGAATGGCTTAGAGTGGCAAGTATAAAAAGGAACATATTTCATAATATACACCACAACCATAATAGGTCCGTTCAATTTCAATACGGTCAACATTTTCATAGTATACAAAAATGAGATTCTCAGCTAAATCATAAGGTTATGGTTAGATGGAGGAAAATGTTGAGTTAATGTGACCCTTGTAAAGAAATTTATGATAACAAGTAGGAAAATGAAGGATTGTCATTTAAAACATCATGCCTAGCTCAATGTCTTTATCACTACCATAATGTTCTAAAATGTTAGGGGTCCATGCATGCATATAAGAGCACATTTAGGCAAAGAAAGAACATCTAAGCAAAACCTTTCATATAAACATATCAGCATGTTTTGTCAAATATCTCTATTGATATTCACATACCTTTCCAACACGAGGAGCTATAAGCCATGCAAGGGTGATGGTAAGCAACCCTGTGGCAAGCAAGATCCCTGTACATTCTACAGCCCACTTAGTTCGGGTATTCTGTACGGGTTCAGGTTCTTCGACAATAAAATTCAACGGCTGCTCAGAAACAAGTGGTGAAACTGAGTCCACATTACTACTGTTGTTAAAGTTATTACTATTATGAGGACAAAACCATAGTGCAATTTCACTTAACCGTTGCCTTCGGATAGCAGCCACAGCATCTGGATCCACACCAGTATTTGGATGATCTTGTGCGGGACCTAGATCTCCATTGACAGTTCTTTCCCTCAGTGCTTCATATTCTTTTAATGAACCAACAACCTTGTTGAAGTCAGCTATTCTGATATTATTTGCTATATGTCCACATATTTCACAAATTGTAGATCCATGATTGATAAACCACTTGAGTGCACAAGCATAGTGTACTAAAGCAAGGTCATTTTTACAGCAACAACCAAGTTCAATTAACCTATCTTCATGAGACAAACCAATCTCCAAATCATTCTTACAGACAAAAACCTCACCATCAGGGCCGACAAATTCCATCATCCCAGGTTTGCTTTCAAAGTTTTTGTTAAGAGACGTATCTTTTGAAATTTCCTTGC
>Ga0315913_1001192_pt1 | contig 27704 bp, 15 predicted proteins | sample MpolsnodulesMG_FD_207736 | JGI IMG/M metagenome (GOLD analysis project Ga0315913, IMG submission 207736) | Medicago polymorpha root nodule microbial communities from Los Angeles, California, United States - small nodules | ecosystem: Host-associated > Plants > Roots > Nodule | place: USA...
ATTAAATTTTTTTCGAAAATAATGACAATTATATTTTCAAAAGTTATAAATTCATAATTTTCGAAAATAAATTATAAATTTAAAAAAAAAATCTAATTTCTTGTTCTTTTACAAAAATTTTAATTTAAAAAAAAATCATTATTTTTCAGAATATATAATATTCAAAAAAATTCAGAAAATTATTTAAATATTTTAAACTTTATTTTCAGAATTTTTATATTGTTTTTTTAATTTATTTTCATATTTTTAAATTTTAAAAACAATTTTTAGAATTTTAAAAATATTTTTTAAAATTTAATATTAGGTGGCACGCCACGTCAACGACACGTGGCAAATGTTGCACATTCAGCAACTGCCACGTGGCCAAAACCATGCCAAATCAGCTGAATAGTGGGCTCAGGGACCTTTTTCAAACAAATTATTTTTAAAGGGATGTATTTCAAATTTTTTTTTGTACAGGGACAAAAATCAAAACTGACCTAAATTACAGGGACGATTATCATATTTAAACCTTAATAAAATGACCATATCCAATCCACCATCTGCTATTATTGTTTATTACAAATGAAGTATCTATAATACATACCCATTTAGAAGAATAAATGTGATAATCGATGAGACCATCTTTCTCATTATTCTTAACTCCTAGAAAGATAGCCCAATGATTTGGAGGGTTGATGAATTCCCAGCCAAGTTTCGTCGTCTATATTATATATAAAAGAAGGGTTTTTCTATCATGTGTAAATTTGCACATGTTAAAAAATTTAAAATAGTAATTTTGCATTGGAACTTGAACATTTTGTATTAAATATATAACTTTTTGTTAAATAATCGTTGGTTTTAATAAAAACTTGCTACTTTTAGTTGTCTTAACATGTGCAATATTGCACATGTTAGACAAACCCATAAAAGAAAACAACTTATCCCGGTTTTTTTGGGCGCTGTCTTTTTCACTTTCAGAAAATACCTTCAATTTTCAATACAAACAACACATAACAAATATATAAGAATAAATTTATATATTAAAAAAATATAACAAACACGATATGAATATTATATTGTTTTTTTTCCTTTATCATTTAAAAAATGTAACAAACTAGATGAGTATATTTATATTTACTTTTTCATTATCCCAACTATACCCTTAAACAACTTTTTCTATAATAAAATTGTTGTTGGTGTCATTAAAAATAAATTAGATTATATTTTTTTTGTTATATTGTATTATTGTTGGTGTCGTTGAAATAGATAATCATGGTTAGTTCGATTTTTTATAACTTGAAAACAACAAACATTTATATATTTTTAACTTTAATCAAAATCAAAATTTAATAAAAAACACCGTTCATAATTTTCAAATGTTAGCGCAATAAAAAGAGTGGAAAGACGGGCAAATATATAAAGAAAATAACATATTTTGCCTCTTTTGGACATACTTTTTCTTCTTCCAAAATTATCTTCAACTTTCAATATAAATAGCACATATAACAAATAGATAAGAATAAATTCAAATATTGCAACAAAACAAATTGTATACATCTGATTTTTTTCCCTTATCATTTAAAAAAGATAATGGATGAGAGTGAATTCAAATATTAAAAAAAATGTAACAAACACAATCTTTTTTTTTTGGTTACCACACAAATATATCGTGTAACAAACACTATATGAGTATATGTCCAGTTTTTTCCTTAAAAAAAGTGTAACAAACAAGATCAAGTATATTTATACTATACTAGCGGAAAGACGGGCACTATCGTGCCCATCTGTCCGCTCTTTCTACTGCGCTAACGCACGTGATTATTTTATTATGTTTGTTTGTATAATTTTGATTAAAATTTTTAAATCTTAAAATATTAATGGAAATTATTGACATATTGATTTATAAACAAAATATTATCAAGGCATATAACAATTATTTATGAACTCAACATATTTTAATTTTCCTGCATATAAAATAAAGATAAAATAATGATCTTTTATTGTTTATTCTAATAGTAATTAGTAACATCATAACATAAATGTATAAATGACATGTTATGTAAAAGAAACATTGTTTTGATGACGATAAAAGAATATCTCTAAAAACAACATTTTTTGTAAAGTCTCCACCTTCTCCTTCTATTTTTCCTTCTTTAATGAAAACTTTTGTTGAATTTTGAGAAACTCCTCTTGATAAAGCTACATATAATTGACCATGGCTGATTCCGACATTGGGAATGGTCTGCCCTTTAACATTAATTTTTGCTCACATTTGTTACTAATTTTTTTAAAGGATTTAAAGTCCAATATTTAACATTATATTTTGCTCACATTTGTTACTAATCTTTTTTAGAGGATTTAAAGTCTAATCTTTACCATTATTTTTTGATCACGTTTGTTACAATTGATCAAAGGCTAAGGAAAAGTAACTTATATAAATAAAATAATATAGAAATATTGTTTTTTGTGGAAGGGATATGAAAATACTTGGCAATCTTTGTCGATTGTATTGAGGGGAACAACACAGATGTACAACATAAAAACAGTTGATAAAAAAGTAACATGAGTTTTTCTATTGTGCTAGTTTTTTGTGAGGTTGATCTTTGGTTAGCGGAGGTAAAAGAGAGTTAACGGAGACGATTAGTGACATGGATTGCTAATCCACATGTTATTTTATAATTGGTTATTTGTATTTAAAATTAACAGTATTTTTGGAAAGAAAAGTCCAACCCACAAGTGTGCTGAAAGGGGTAGTTTTCTTTATATATAGTATAAAATAGTATAGATATAAAAAAAATAGGCTTAAAATACACGAGTTTGGGTTGAATTTTTCACTACCTATTTTACCCTTCATTTAAACTATTTTATTTACTATTTTATCCATTAATAATATTATTTTAAATTTTAATTAAAAGAATTAAATCCCATTAAAATAGGAAATATACCACTACAATAGGAACAACATTACCAATATTATATATAAAGGGGATAAAGAATTTCTTTAATAATATTATTTTAAATTTAAATAAAAAATTAAATCCCATTACAATAGAAAATATCCCACTACAACAAGAACAACATTACTAATGTTATATATGAAGGGGATATAAATTTTGGGCTGAATTTTTTTATAATTCCAGTTATACCCTTAAACAAATTTTTCTATAGTAATGTTATATTGTTGGTGGTACTAAAAAAGACTAGAATTTACATTATATTTGTTAAATTTTTGTTGTTATTGAAAAAGATAAACTTGATTTTTTGGGTTTGTTACAATTTGAATGTCACAAATATTTGTACTTATAATTTTAATCAAAATCAAATTTTCATTTAAAATATTGTTCATAATTTACACGTGTTACCTCAAGAAAAAGAGCGGAAAGATGGGCACGTGAGTTCCCGTCTTTTCGTTAGTATCTATAAAATTTTCATCTTTCATTGAATTAATGCCAAGATCCTCTTGAATATTGATCTGTCCGATGAGAACGTTGAGTGGCAACGACAGCTGAGAATGATCCGATGTGATGGTAACGGCTTCCGACACGGCGGCGAAGAGTCTTCGCAGTGGAACGAAAGTTGCCTGCAGACACGTTAGCGAAGGTGAGAAAAACAGAAGAAGAGAGAGGTTGAAATGTGTTAGTTTTTTCTTCTGTTAAAAACTAAGTTCAATGTTCAGGGTCTGATAGAGTTCATAGTCTGGAACAGAGTTTAGAGTCTTATACAGCGGATAATGTAGAGAGAGAGAGAGAGAGAGAGAGAGAGAGAACAATTATACAGGTTCCTTCCACAATCCGGAAGTAGTCATGTCTCCGTTGCACTTCAAAGGATAATTCACTAAAATCAATATCTGATTACAATTGCTCAAGTACAAAAGTAAGAGACTTCAAACTATTCAAGCACAAAAGCAAGAGGTTTCCTATGCTCAAGCACACACGCAAGAGACTTCCTATGCTCAAGCACAAAAATAAGAGACTTCTAATCAAACAGAATTACATAGAAAATTGTTTGAGGTTGAACACTTGATATACAATCAATGATGTTCACAAATATAAACCAGATACAGACTCTTAAGACTCTAGAATTTCTAAGATATGAAAGTTGTTAATAAATTATAAGTGAACTTGATGTGAAAACAATTTCAATAGAGTTTTGGCACTTGTAAAATTGTTGTGAGTCTCTTGCAATCTTCAAGTCTTCACTCCTTTATATAGAGGTGTGAAAGAGACATTGTTGATTGCCAGCACATCAAAAGAGTCGTTGTTGAAGCTTGTAAATCACCAATGATCTGTTGCTTGATTTTATTATTATCCTATGAGGGGACAATTTCAAATTCATTCATTGAATAGAGAATAACCAGCATAGGCACAACTGTTATCTTGTACTACTGCAGACATGAAGAGTGGAGTAGTGGTTGTACAATTGTACTATGTCCTTTTCATGCGCTCTTCAGTGGATAAGCATCCAATGCCTTCTCATTCCTCTGAAATAGTTGTTGCTCCAGGCTTACATTCCTTCTAGAATCATGTGTATTCAGAATAACAACTTTTAACTAACTCCAGCTTCCAGTCTTCAGACTCTAATGAACTCCAGGCTCTGAGGTTCTTTAAACTCTCTAATGACGTCAGCTTCTGGCAGTCAAGCTTATGATGGTCTTCAGACTCTCTTTATCTTCAGACTCTGTCTTGCAACATAAGCTTCTTTTGTAAATTCCATTGCTCTCATTTGTTCTTTCAGAACCAGTACTTGAGTTTAAGACTTATAAATTTTTGTCTATGGTCCTGCACACTTGAACAAATATTCGCATATTCAATTGACATTTTAATACCTTGTTATCATCAAAACTTAAGGTGGTAATGTTTGCGCGAGGGCGAGCTCCTGTGTGGCATGGTGTACGCGTGCTAGTATAAGTCCGGTCACGTGTTGATTTGCGGTTGATCTTCTGACCGGTCCAAAACAAGAAGAGTGCATAACACATGCATGATCTGAAATTCAAACCCCAACCACCAAAAAAAAAAGATTATGGACGAAAATATATCCACCCCTTATACATAAGTAGATTAACATATTGGATCCAACTCATTAATTACGATTAATTACTTACGATTTGGGCATTTGGCCAACCAAAAGAAATGGAAAATACTGCATATTACAAAGGATAAGGGCAAGAATGAACCACGACAACATTGATCTCATATTCACCCCCTTGTTTCAAGATTTCATGGAAACGTGCCACACACTTGTTCACTTCTTGCGTTTGTTGTCTACTTCCTTCGTAAGACATAGTGTACAGCTCAAAAAATTTAACTACTTCTAAAAAGGACACTGATACACCAAAACCAGTAATGTTTAATTCAACCGTTTCTCTCTATTTCAACACCAAAGCAACATCGGCATTTATATGACCATTAATGCCTCCCTTAATCTATATCTATCTATGTATCTTTATAATCTAAGCTTGAACTATCTATAAGCTAGAGTTGTGATTATGTGGCACATCAAAAAACTTTCACACCTTTTAATTTTTAGGTAAGTTGAGTTTAAAAAAAATAAATACTTCTCATTCGTTCTTATTCCTTTCTTTGGTCAAGTCATTCATTCTCATTCTATTGGTGTCATTTTAGCTACACTTTATAAATCACAATATTTTGTCTATTCTTGATTTTTGACACTTCATGTCAGTTGTAAAAACAATCTGTCAACTTCATGTCATATAAGTATTGCTAACATTTAAAAATTATTCTGATATATTCTTATTATATCCGCTTTTAACTTATAATTAAAAATAGGCTAAATACTTCTTTAAGTCCTTTAAGTTTTACGTTTGTTTCACATAGGTCTTTTAAGTTTTTAAGGTTTCAGATAGGTCCTTTAAGTTTCGAGTTTGTTTCGGATAGGTCCTTTAAGTTTATAAGGTTTCAGATAGGTCCTTTAAGTTTCGAGTTTGTTTCAGATAAGTCCTTTCTATCAACCTTCGTTAAGCCAAAGTTAAAGACCTATCTGAAACAAACTCGAAACTTAAAGGACCTATTTGAAACTTTATAAACTTAAATGACCTATCCAAAACAAACTTGAAACTTAAAGGATCTATCTGAAACCTTAAAAACTTAAAGGAGTTATCTGAAACAAGCATGAAGCTTAAAAGACCCAGGGAAGTATTTGGCCTTAAAAATATTATATTCATAGTTTATCCGTCAAATTTTGATCAACCAAATTTTAATATAATGAACCTAATCTTTTTTAACCGTAATGGTTATAACAAATATCCATTAAATATCCATTCATGTTTTATTTCAATAGTGGAACTATGAAAACTGAACTTACGTATAACGATATCAAAGCTAATCATTCATGTCTGAAATCAAGTGATCTTTATATAGTGCCAATTCTGGAAGAAAAAAAATTAAACAAAAAGGCTATATTAGAAGTTGGTAACCTTTGTCAAAAAAAAGAAGTAGTTGGTAACCAATATTATAGAAAAAAAGTTGCTAACCAAGCAGGATGGAAGTTCAATGACGATTAATAAGTCACAAATAACGTGAATTAATAGTACTGCTTTTTTCTTCTTTCACTTGAATGCAGCATTTTTATTATGAAAATGGAGAGTTACGTTCTCTCTTTATTTTTTGGTTTAATTGCACTTTTGATCCCATAGTTAATCTTTAGAGTTCGTTTTGATCCTTTAATTAATAAAAGTTTTGTTTTGGTCCCTTAAATGTGATTCCGTTAATCAATTTAGTCAATTCTCGTTAATTTTAAAAAGAAACCGTTGAATCATGTAAGTATGTAGTATCTTAAAGTGAACCATCAAGGCTTGATTTTTTTTTCCTTTTCTTCTTCTTCTTCCGCTCTCTTCTCCATCATCTTCATAGACTTTCATCATCAAAACATACCAAAAAAACCAGAAAAAAAAAAAATTGAATTTCAGTTTTTTCTGTCAACTGTCTAAGCTTTCCAATTGGTGTCTAACACTTTTCCCCAAACTCCTTCAGAATAGCCACCTCTTCCTCTGTGTTCTGCTTTACCAGCACAACACATAAAAAGGGATCCAAATTTGCAAACAAGAGAGTGGCGAGAAAGCACAAGAGCTTGTCATAATTCGTCATAATTTTTTACAGTCCATTGCAAAATCAACCTTCATTTTCCAGAAATTTGAAATACGATAGGTTACAAAATAGTACTTTCTTTTTTCACTTTATATGTCAATTGAAATCCAGAAAATAAAATTGAACTGATAACAATATTTAATAACAATGATGCATCAATAATTTAATTAATAAATAAATTCTATAATAATATTTTATTTTAAAATATTATATAAATATATACATATATTAATAATGTTAAAATATATTTTTACATTGATAATATTTTATTCTAATGTAAGGATATTTATTACATTTACAAAATATATCACTTTCTTTCCTCTCACATTCCATTCACTTTCACTTCTATCAAACAATAAAAAAATCATCACACTTTCCTCTCACTTTCTATTAACTTTCATTCCTTCAACAATCTTTCCTTTTACTATCTTTCCTCACACTTTCTTTTCCAATCCAAACACACCCTAAGTATGTAATTGAATTTTTATTAAAAAAAATAAATATGAAAGTAAAGGAACCTGATGCAAATTAAGTGAATCGAATCTACCTGAGTGGCATTGAATTTAATTTAATTTAGTTCTTATCGCACCACAGTCCAATCATCCTCATTCCCCCCCATATTTGTCCTCTCCTCTGGCGATAAGGAACGCCGGTGTGATTGTTCGTGGCGGTGCCGCGAAAAATCACCTCTTTTGGTATCTCTGTCGCTCCCTCTCATCTCTAGAACATATTATAATCCATTGTCCTATTTTTGGCAACCTATGACAGCTTGTTAAGTCTTGGCTGGGTGTGTATTTAGTGGATCCTCAACAGGTTACAGATCATTTTGCTCAAATTTTTTTATCTTCAGGTGGTTATGTTCTGCGTCAGTCCTTCTTACATTTGATTTGGCTTTGTTGCATTTGAGTTCTTTGGAATGAAAGGAATCAGAGACTCGTTGCTAACAAGGCCAACATGACCGCGTAGCTGCTGGAAAAGGTTAAGATCACATCTCTTCAGTGGTTGAAAGCTAAAAATGTTTGCTTTCCTTTTGGCTTTCATATGTGGTGGCAGCAACCTCTTATGTGTTTAGGGATTGTCTGATGTATTTTTCTTATTTATTTTTTGGTTCTCAGACTCTTTGATGTAACCTTGTTTTGCTTCTTCAGGCACATCTTGTGCTAGGGAGCAAAACTTCTTTGTTTATTTATATATCTCATTTTGGCGTGTTAAATTTTTTTTTTAGTTCTTATCGCTCGCTATTATGTAGAAATAAGAGTGGTATTAGTGATATGATGAATCTACGTTGGAGGCGAGTGTTTAAGAAGGGTGGAGAAAAAATATTGGAGTTGATGGTGAAATCTTAAGCACAAGATATCACATATCAGGAAGAAACGGGCAGTGGTGGCACTAGTGCAAATCAGGGATACAAAACCTGTTTTTTAAATATTTAAAACCTGTTTTTGAACCGGGGTTATATCAGCAGGTGTTGTAAGTTTGACATACAATACCTGCTTTTTAACGGGTATAAAAACCGCTTACCGTACCTGTTTTGTGAAAAAACAGGTGTTATATAAGTACTTATCACACCTGATTTTACAAAAAAAAAGTTGTGAAATATGACTTTTTATTTTAAAAAAAATTATATTATGGCAGATTAAACTACCATAATAGCCATTTTTTTCAATTTTTTTTTATGAAATGATGGTTATTAAATAGATAATATAAAATATTCTTTCAAAAAAAAAAGATAATATAAAATATCAAATTAATGATACAATCAATTCAACACAATTTTACAATCAAATACAACTATTCAATACAATTTTACAAAAAAAATACAACCCATCTAAACATAAACATAAATCAAAATTGACTCGATGATACCCTCTTATGAATAAACTCATTATTGTTGAATTGCCATAAATTGAGAAAAATAAACATCTATAGCCAAAGATACCTCTTAAAGGGATGGAAAAATCTCATTGAGCTGCATTGTAAACCATAGAATTCATTGATCCTAACATCAGATCCATAGATATTGAACTTCTCCCACCATTTCAAGTTGTTGTCATCACAAGTTGCATCGTCATCTTGAGATAGTGTGAGATCCAACGTTTGTTACTAATATTTTTTTAGACGATTTAAAGTCCAATCTTTAACAATATTTGTTTCTCATGTTTGTTACTAATATTTTTTTCTAGAGGATTTAAAGTCTAATCTTTAACATTATTTTTTGCTCATGTTTGTTACTAATTTTTTTTTAGAGGATTTAAACTTCAATCTTTACCATTATTTTTTGCTCACATTTGTTACAATTGATCAAAGGCCAAGGAAGAGTAACTTATATTAATAAAATAAAATAATATGGAAATATTGTTTTTTGTGTAAAGGATATGAAAATACTTGACAATCTTTATCGGTTGTATTGAGAGGAACAACACGGATGTACAACTTTTTTTTTTAGGAAAACGCAAATGTACAACATAAAAGCGACTAATAAAAAAGTAACATGAGTTTTTGTTTTGTGCTAGTTTTTTGTGAGTTTGATATGTAGTTACGGAGGTAAAAGAGGGTTAATGGGGACGATTAGTGACATGGATTAGTAATCCACGTGTAATTTTATAATTGACTAACAGTAAGAACAGTTCATAAGGAACTGTGTGTAAGTTTTCTCCTTAAATTAAATTTATTGTTATATATTTGTTACATGTGTTATTTGTATTTAAAATTAAGGGTATTTTTGAAAAGAAAAGTTCAACCCAAAAGTGTGCTGAAACGAATAGTTTTCTTTATATATAGTATATAATATTTGTTACATGTGTTGTTTGTATTTAAAATTAAAATTTAAAATTAAGGGTATTTTTGGAAAGAAAAGTTCAACCCAAAAGTGTGCTGAAAGGATTAGTTTTCTTTGTATGTATGTATATATATATATATAGTATAGATTTTACTTTTAGCTATAAACATAGATAAGTGACAGTAAATAATTCACAACAGAACAACTGCAATGCCCTTATAAACATCCAAAATTATTACAATTTTTTGTCACTATATAACATCATAAAAATAAAACAAAAATTAAAATTCTTCACCAAGCTACTGACCCACCGGGTAATATTCATTACTTTAATTAAAACTAAGATAGAAATAGGAAGTTGAGATGTGAATGTGACACACAAATTAACTTGTAGGTAACTTGCAGTTATTATGACAAGGATTGTTTGTTATTGTTACTCACACCTTCATTACCTGCCAAGATCATATATTTGTCTTTCCTAGTCAAATTGGTGCAACCAAATCCCAAACTCTTTCCAATTTCATTTTGCACAAAATTGGCAACTTCAACAGCAGATTTTCCACCTTTTTGACATGTTTGTGATGTTGGTATCCTCTCAAGTATTTTAACAAAGTAAACAGGATTTGGATTCATGTAATGAAAAACAGGATCCAAACATTTATATCCACTAGCTGTTGTTCCATAAAACATACTAACCTTAACATCAACAGCAACAGGAACAATATCATCAGTTAGCTCAGCAAACAAAGGACTAAACCTTAGCAAGTATGGTTCTCTACAAGTTGTTCCTTCTGGACATACCACAAGGTTTCCTTCACAAAGCATTTTCTCCATTGAATCCCTATCTCTTGCTCGATCGCGCGTTAAACGCGTTGTTCTAATGGGGGAAATAATCTCATTGACTCTACTAAGGCTATATGTGACTGCTGAGAGTGGTTTGTTTATAGTGTGTGATATATAAAGTGGATCAAGCAAAGTTCTATGGTTACAAACATAAAGCATATTCTTTTGATTTTTTTCGTTTTCCGTCGAGGTTTTAGGTCTTGAAATTGTGCTTCTTGTCCCTGAAAATGCTAATATTGGAGCTGATGCATTAAAAGGCAATGAAACTCCAAATGTTATTCTGAAAATTGAAAGAAATAGTCCAAGTGGTAACCACATGAACATGACTAGTGAAGATGTTACAGTTGGCATGAAAGCCAATCTTCCATCATGGAAAATCAATGGCTTAGGAAACAACTTTTTTGGTAATACACGCCAATTTCTCCTCTCATCAGAACTTAACATAAAGCAAACCTTCTGCAAAAAAAGAGAAACAAAATAAAATAAAAAAAGTTATAAGTTTTAGAGAGAAAAAAACCATGAAGTGTGTGTTTGAATTTAAAGTGAGTTTGACATAATCACAACGTGCCATTGTGATTTTGGGACAAACATTCCCTACAATCAGGAACAGTAATATACTAGTATTAATGCGTAAAAATCGGATAAAAAATAAATTTAAAATTATTGATTAATGATTCAAAACTGTAGTATTAAACCGTGAAATTGGACAATAATGTATATTTAGCACTAGAAAATAACATTAAAATTATTTATCAAAATCAAATAGTTGAGATTTATTTTTAGTCGCTAATTGACACAAGGAGATCCATAATAATTTTGACAAAATCTATACTTTAAAGCTTCAGAAAAACGAGGGTGTCATCATGATTTTGTCAAACAATGATTCTAAACAAGCATGCCATGTTTTTAAAGTGTGAACATGTGTGTGTGTCCAAAAAAGAAACCAAACCTTGTAATGAGGGAAAAGTTTCTGGTCAATATACTCAATATGGCTACCAATAATACCAATACTATTCTCTTTGCTTGTTGCTTTAACATCATAGGAAGTGGTTGTTTTATGATTCTCAAACAAACCCAAAAAGTAACCATTGTATGACTTTATGTCTCTTGCTACAATAGCTTCAACACCTAAATAGTCTTTCAAGAAACCTTCAACCATTATTCTTGGTAACTTACTAGATGCAACTTTTCTCTCACAACACATCACAGCTTCAAATCCTTCCCAACCAACATCTTCTAAGTAGAACTTTGGAAGAACAGCCATTCCTACTCTTAAAGTGTCTTTTCTTATGCCAAAAAAGGTTAAGAAAACCATAATCTTCAAACCTAGTTGATACTCACCAACTAACCATACCAAAGGGTATGAAAGAAACAAAATGATAGATCTTAGTATTCCACCAGCTTCAAATGAAACTAGCATGAAGTAAGGGAAGAGTGAAGTGGATCTTAGAAGAGTGCCTTCAAAATCAAAAACTAGTGTTTTATTTGAAAGTTTGGAAGTTTTGTTTGCAAGTGAAAGGTTTTTCATCTTGCTGCAAGTATGGTTGGTTCTGTAAAACAAAGGAAAGAATTGTAGTTATACTTGTTTTAGAACAACTTTATACAAGAATGGAAAAATCCTTTCAGGGATAGGTTGGTGTTATTTCTCAGTCAAATAAGGGACTTCACATCTCAAATAGTATTTATCTTTTGTCATAAGGTTTTGAGTGTAGCTAGGCTAGCCTTAGGCTTCTTATTAATATTCTTTTATTGTTGAGAAAGGCTATATATAGGCTTGACATAGTCTAGAATGTATAGAGATCAATTTACATTTAAGTGTAATTAATCTATGTTAGTTAACAAATACAAATGTAATCTATTTATATATATAACTTAAGATCGAGGTTGAAATCTAAACGCTTGGATGAGATAGGGTGTCTTTATATTTTACTCGAGGTTTTGAGTTTAGAAACTTATCATTAGAATGCAATAACGTTAAAATCTCGACGGATTTTTGTAGTTCATTATGATACTATTTAGTTTGATAAATGAACATCTACAGTTACGTACGGAGAATACCAATTTACATAAAAATATTGTTATAAATTTGGACATCTTATTGTCTAGACTCTAGATAAACGAAACATTCACGAGTTCCAACTTTGCAATACAACACATTTACAATATGGACCTTTTGATTATGATTCGATGGTTCAAATCTACCTGCATCTTAATTGCATTGTTATGGTCCTTGAATATATAACCAATGGTTGAAATCTGCAGTTTAATCGTGTGATCGTAAATAATCCATTTGCTTAAACCCCTAACCACTTGTTACCTCACAATTATGGGCACCAAATAGTTTAAATGTGATGTTTCAAATATCAAAGTAACATAAAGCCAAGAAATAAATGAAAGATGATTACGTGGCAGAGTGGTCATTGTCCATTCAATAGTTTAGACTTTAGAGCAGCGCATAGCCATCAACTTTGGGGTTACATTTCATTTTTGGTAGATGAAAAAAGGACACTGGTACACTACTGACACCATTAACCATTCCCACCAAAGCAAGGGAAACATATTTTTAGTGTTATCTACAATACGTACATCAACTAAATTTCTACTTTAATGTGTTAAATGGAAATTATTTCCATCCACGTCTTTCATCAACGATTATAAAACAAGGACATTTTCTGTTTTTTTACCAGTTTTTCACGCATTCTCCTACCATTAAAAGATAAAGAAAGTAACTCTCACTAGTTTTTTCCATCCAAAGTGCTTGATATATTATACGGATATATTGCATTTGAAATGAAACATTCCCAAGTTTGGAATCATGCAATTTTTAAAATTATGAATATTTATAAGATTGAGAAAGTTTCTATTCCGACCATGCATTGCAAACCGAAGGATATGAAAATTTTAAAAATTATAAGTAATTATGGTGATGAATTTGAAAACAAACATTTTGAAATATTTTGTGAAACAAATAAAATTTGAATAAATTATTAAATTGGTTTCTATCTTTGTACCAAATTCTTAAATTGGTCCCTAACTCTATTAATAACTCAAAATGGTTCATATCTTTGTCAAACGTTTTTCAGGTTGGTCCTTAACTCTATTAGTTGTTTTGTATTTTGAGTGTTAATGGTTCAATGTCTTTTGGATATTATTTAGTGGTTAATGACATAATGTCTTTTAGATCTTATTTGACATTAATGGCTTAAAATATAAAACAACTAATAGAGTCGGGGACCAATCTAAAAAACGTTTGACAGAGACTATTTTGATTAATTAATAGATTCAGAGACCAATTTAAAAATTTGAAACAAAGACACTGACCAATTTAGTGATTTACTTAATAAAATTTTCAATGATTTTTCTTTTATTAGAACTACTCAATAAATTAAAGTTGTAGGAAAAAAAATAGACCTCTTCAAGAGATGACATGCACCATGATACATAAAACTAAAATTGAACAACACTTTTGGACATAAGCTGGGAATTATATACATCATGTTATGTTATGTTTAAAATACAATCTATATTAGGCCAATTATGAAGAAGAATCAATTCAATATGAATTGTTAAAAGGAAGAAAGTTCAATAGTTCTTAATTCCATCAATTTGAATGTTCATGTTATATTTTAAACACTAAAATTTATCTAAAGAAATTTTGATGTCAATGCTCAAAAGTGTATTATGTAAGAATATTGTGACCCCTGAAAGGCATATAAAATGTATATTTTTGAAACCTTAATGATTGAAGAATCAATACATGTAAGATTTGATGATAAATAGTCTAAAAATGAAATGATAGATTAGACCTTGTTTAAACTTTTGCAAGTTATTAAATTATAGTAAATCCTACATCATATGCACCTGGTGTCCTTGGAGAGTCATATATTACTCTAGATGACACTTCGGTCTCTAGTGATCCAAAAGACACTCCAGTCTCCAGGTGATGTTTCACCTCCTTTAGATGATTTTAAAATATATTTTTTTTACCTTAATGATGTGTTTGGATGTCAGAAGAAAGTGAAAGGAAAGAAAGTGAGAAGAAACATTGTTAAAGGAATGAAAGTGCATAGAAGATGAGTATTGAGTGGACAACAAGATGATTTTTTAGTTGTTTGGTTGTATGGAAAGTGGAAATGGAAAGAAAGAAGCATATTTAAAAAATAACATAAATACCCTTATATAAAAACAAGTATATATATGTATAGTTCCTTAAATCTATGCTATATATAAAGAAAATACTTGAGTTTGTGCAGACTTTTTTCCTTTCCAATTTTATCATTCATTTAAAGTATTTTATTGACTATTTTATCGTTTTTATAACAATATTTGAATTATTAATTAAAAAATAGATAAAGCAAATATGAGATGTTGGGTTGGATTTTTCATTATTTCAATTATACCCTTAAACAAATTTTTCTATAATAATGTTATATTGTTGGTGTCATTGAAAATGCTAAGAGTTTATATTATATTTGCAATATATATATATGGTGGTAGTATTCTAGGAATATTTAATATGTGTATGTGTTATGAATGAAATCCTTGAATGCTTATATTTGTTTATTTTTGATTATGATTGATGTGAAGCTAACCCCCAGTGGTATGTGGTGGACCCCCTACCTATTTGTATGAATGGGTAGACGGCGTGCAAGATTGATCTTTTAGCTTGCTTGGTGTGTTGTTTGAGGATAGCGGGAGCTTCCTCTGTTTATTTGTTTAAAGTTTTAGTATAGGCTCTGATGTAGAATTGTCGGTCTATGTTTTATTTTGGATTGATTATGTAGATTGAGATTTTATCTATATGTCGGGATTTGAAGATTTTATATGGTGACGTATGTATAAATTTATGACATGTATATTTTGGAGATGTATGTTTATATCTGATGCGACTGTTGAGAAATTTTATATATGCATGTTGTTTGGAAACCTTTTGCAGACGTAACGTCTATTTCTTGAATATTTGTATTATTCGCGTGTTTTAAGGCATTAATAGAAGAAGGGCGTTACACACGTCATGCTTATAAAAAAATTAATGTAATTCAGACACCCTTTCTCTCTCATATTTTTAAAGTTTTTTTAAATAGATAAACAATTTTTATCAAACTCGACCATCCACGATCATCTATTTCTCAGAAACAAAACGAAAAACGCTTCCTCCTTGTTTCATGGACCCAAAAAATTAACCACATCAACCCTCCTTCCCGACTAATTTTATCTTACTCCCCTTAATTTTTGATCCTTGTCTCTCTAATCTTCTTCACCCTTTTTTATTCTCTCTCTTCCTCAATTGATGACCTTATAAGAGGTAAACCCTTTTATAATCGTGAGTTTAAATTTATGATTTCAATCTTATTTATTTTTATTTGTTTATTAATATAATGAGAGTTATCATCTATTATTAGCTCGCGGATATTGAATTTGTGTTGATAGTGAAAAATTTATTAATACAGTTTAATAGTGTTTATTTAGAATTATTCAACAATCTTAAACCTTGATGTTATTTTATTGCTTTCGGTGTTTATGTCGATGTCTTTATGTCGTTTTTATGATTGTTTTCTATTCTTAGTTTTGTTTTCCACATCGTATGAAACCTTGCTTATGATATTGTTTATTTGGATTATTCAACAATCTTAGATGGAGTACAAAGATTATCTTTGATTCTACTTGTGTCAAGTGCAACAGCTAAAATAACTTTCTCTGTTTTAAAATACCATGGAAGATCAATGTTTAAGGGTATGTTTGTTCCAGGGAAAGATAGAGGATAGAAGGTAAAGAGAATAGAAAGTTTCTTGGAATCTAGGCTTCCGTCGTTTGGTTCCATGTTAGAGTGAAAATAATGCATGGTTTTTGTGGGATCCATGACCATAATCCTTTCTGCCATAAATGAAAGGAAAGCACTAATTGTGCTAAAATGTCTAAAGCACCCATGCTTTAGGTGTTGTAATTTGTAGTTCAGTACCATTTTTTTAATTGTTTTACTTTTAATATAATATTGTATTTATATTTTGTTATTACATTAAATATATACAATATAAATATAAATTAAAATGTATATTTGGGTTCAAAAAATAAATAAATATATTTAATATTGTATTGTAAACATATTTTTATCTTTACTTATAAATAAATTATATTTTACACAAGGGTCGTTAAGTTATTTACTAGTCAATCAAGGTTTTCTTTTCTCTCACTATCTCTCAAACCAAGCAACTAAAAAATCATCACACTTTTTACTCACTTTCATTCTTTTAATAATCTTTTGTTTTTACTTTCTTTCCTTTCACCTTCTCTTCTTGTCCAAACAAAACCTAAATGATTGTTTAATTATTTATAAAAAAAATAATTGTTTGTATTAAGATTAAAAATGAGAAAATCATTCAATATTTTCAAACAATGATAAATCATAAAGAATAACTTAGATGTATGTTTCTACTTAGAAAAATGAAATTTAATATATATTTAATGTTACAAGAGTTAAATATGTTTTTAACCCCTACATTATCACACGTTTTTAAGTTTAATCCTTACAAAATTTTAATTTATATTTTGAATTTTTTTACTAAATACGAATACTTTTTAATCTTCCAAAATAGTTCTTATAAAATGCAAATAAAGACTGCAAATAAAGATTAAAAATGAATATATTATTACAAATTTTATGATGTTGATACTCGAATTGAAAATGCACGCCTCGGGGAGGCACATGCGTTTGGCATCGATTTGATATTATCACGATTCTGGAATAGCATTTGGCGTCGATCTGGATTTGATTGCAAGGTGCTGGGTAAAACAACGTGTGGTAGGTTAATGTCTAAATAGTACAGACAATAGTAAAGGACACTGCCTAAACTATAGATAGTGTTAAATGCAGTTAATACATCTTTAAAAAAAATTGCATTTAATACACTTTTAATCATTAGACTGTCTTTATTGTACCTTTTTACTCCCTTCGTCCCTTAATGTAGGTATCTATTGCCTTTTTCATATTTTTAAGAAAAAATTGTTGGTGTAATTAATGTGTCTGTTTTTTGTGTTAATATTACGAAACTGTTTTTTGTTTGTATGTGTATTAAATTTGACTTTTTATATTTCAAGACAAAATAGTAGTATTAATTAAGGGTATGTTTAGGAAAAAAATAATAAATGCATCTAATAATTTAAAAAGGAATTTACATTTAGAAACAAAAATAAAATCAAATGGATGTTTAGGTATAGGGTCGGAGGAGGGAGTACATAGGTTCTTGTACTCAAAAGCTTACGGTGAATTCGACCCTCACAGTCACAAAGCACATGCAATGTGGTTTATTCCACAATAAAAATGTAACTTTTATCTACCCAGAAAATGCAACTTATAATTCTTTAAAAAACTATATGAACATGTTAGTCTTTATAACAAATTTTGTACACAAATGATTGATTGTTTTGGGAGTTGTTGATCCCTGACATGGCTGATGTTGCACTTCATAATTATCGAATCAATGAAAATCATATACATGATACTATACAAATACAATAAGACACCAATAAGTAAAAACTTTAAAATTCAAGATATAATACGGTCATGATATTTTAATAAAAAATTAAATTTAAATTACAAGATAAAACTCAAAATACAATTTATGAGCTAAAACTCAAAAGCAATAAAGTAGGCGCAAAACCTAGACAAAATAGACATAGAACAACGATAAGACAAAACAATAAAATTGTCTTCACACGACAATCAATAATAGCACCGTTTTCAAACAAACAAAAAAGACACAAAACAGACGATGAGAGATACTACTTCATTTGAATGATGATCCTTTTATAGGTAGAGACTTGAAGAGTAAGAAAGAAACAAGCAATTTAAAAAACTAGCAGTTACTCTTTTTTTTCTTCTTTTGTGCTTTGCCTAGGTGACCAAGTTGCTTCCAAAAACTAGTTGTTATGATTGTGTTTTTCTTCTCAACTTGTCATATTTGAATCTAATCTTCTTTCACACCTTTGGCATTGATTTTGTTATCATTCTTTTTTGTATTCTCTGACTTTCCCAATCTAAAGTCCATTATGATTTTGCTTCTGATCTTCAGGATCTTAATCTTATGTATTTATGACTCATACTAATTTTGTGATTTTCCTAAACAAAATGATCCAATCATATATGCTAAAATCATCCAAAACTATAATTTTTGCGGCGATGGAATCTGAATCTGAAATCATTCAAAACTATAATTCTCTGTTTTTAAAAGAGAATGATTGGTTTCAGTGATCAACTAGATGATTTATATAGACTGGTTATGATTGCTTCAGCTTATGATGCTTCGAATTCTTCTTTTTCAAATAAAATTTGACCTGAATCTTTCAATTTTAAAAACAGTTATTTGAGGTCCTGCCCGACAAAAACAGCATTATCATTCAAAACTATAATTTTTGCGGCGATGGAATCTGAAAAATAATATTATAAACTATGAATGAATAAGATAATTGCATTGTTCCCCCCGCATCTCGATTCAAATCAAATTGATTATAGATATGAGTAGGTTCATCAGTGAATGAAATCTTGTTCTTAGCTCCCAACACACTTTGCATTGAACGACTCCATGTGAGCTAATTCGAACCATTCAACTTAGGTTGATGATGCTGATTGGAATTGAAACTTGGCGTGGAGGCATGATAGCAGCAAAAATCAATTAGAATATGAGAAAACAGAAAAAAATGAATGAAGATTGATGAAGATCAAAGTGAAATGATGAACAATGATCGTGTTGAAAACCAAAGAATCGTGTTGAATACTCACGAGTGCAGCAAACAACGGTTACAAATCGTAAATTTCTCTCTCTCTCTTGAGAAGCGGAAAAGTTTGATACCAAATTTTGAGGGGTCTTGCTAACCAATACCCTAAAGATAATGGTTAAAGAATCCTTTAATAGAAATTTTGTCTTGAAAATATAAATTTTTACTTTTGTCTTAGTAATAATTACAACACTTTTTTATTCAAACTTACTAATTTTAGCAATTTAACCAATGCCCCAAATAGACTCATTAGCATTCTCCTATTTTAAGATACACCACAATGTTGAATGAAAGAAGAATTTCCCATTAGTTTCATATGAGTGTTTAGTACATATTTATAGTGATAAAAGTCCTCATGATAGTTACAGTGATGTATCCACTATAAAACAATGTAAACTAACTAACTAGATAACTTGCTAGGGAGGTTATCTCAGTAAACTAAGTTATGTAACCTTCATTATGGAATAGAAAATGATTTGAAAATTTATTACTTGCCATTTCATATGTGACCCAAGACCAAATAGCGATTATTACTTTATTTTTTCTAAACGGAAAAGATTAATATAAAAAAAAGATATACAAAAAATGTTGGTATAAGATATTACTTGCCATTTCATATTTGAACAATCAATTTTGGATAAGATATACAAAAAAAATGTTGGTATAGACATGAAAACCAAAACAATATATAAAAAGAGAGAGTAAAAAGACAATGAAAATATGAGTGAGAGAGAGTGGAAGAGAGTTGTCACAAAATAAATGTATAAATATAGCGTTAAATATATTTTTGGTCTCTATAAATATATTAACTTTTCATTTTAGTCCCTCTAAAATTTTCGTTCGACTTTAATTTCTATAAAATTTTCAATCAATTTGTTCCATGTTTTTAAGTCCATTCATGTGTAGCATTTTTATTTTTTAGCAAAATTGTGTAGAATATATATTTTAAAAATCTCTCAAAAAAATGGAACTTTTCAACAAAACATGAATTAAATATGAATTTTTAACCGAGAAAAAAAAATTAATATTTGATTCATGTTTTTGTTAAAAATTCTAATTTTTTTAGAGAGATTCTTATAGTATTATAAACTGTTTTACAAAATTTTATTCAAAAATATGAATTCTACATATGAGTGTACTTAAAAAGAAGGACCAAAAGAAAAGATAAAAAACTTTTGAAGGACTAAAAATCCATAAATTTTTTTAGACGGATTAAAATAAGAAGTTTGTATATTTATAAGAAGAAAATAAAGTATATCTAACTATCATTTATCTTCGTATAATGTGATCACTATTATTCCCGGTTGAAAGGAAAAATAAACTACTGTGTACCCATCATGTAATGCACGTGGCAAGGCAGGACATTGGCGGTAGCTTAATAATTTTGCTTGGTCACCAAGATTCACATGTACTACCAAACAAAAAGCATCCCTGTGGATAAAAAGCAGTCCACATATTTCCTAAAAAAAGTCAAACTAAAGATACGCATAGTATTAATTTATTATGGTATGACCTCTTTAAGTGCTTGTTAACCAAGGCAATCAAATGCAAAAATGCCAATATATATCAACCACATAACAGACACCACAAAATGGTCACACTATTGTATTGTTGAAGAGTAGTGAAGAGGACACATAAAATGGCAATGGGAGTTGATCTTGCAGAAGCATATGTTTTGAGAAAATTGTTTAAAGAAAAATTGAAGGAAGGGGAAGAAGCAAAGGGACCCAAGAATAGTGCGATTGGATCGAAGGCCGAAAGATCAGGTGGATGTTTCTTTTGGTTTTCTAAGAATCTAAGAAGAACTACACAAATTGCAGATATCAATGAGACGAAGCGTAATAAAAAAGGTCTTGGATCCAATTTACAAAAAGCATCGATCGGATGTTGCTAGAGATAGCTTTGGCTAAGCTATAAAGAAATTCTATTGTATTGTATTGTTGTATGTTTTTGATGTTATTTGTGATCATCTTCACCACATGAATGAACTCGTAAACAATTATTTGCATAGAGTGTTTGTTTACTTTTCATTCGATCTGTTGTATTGTTTATCCTTTATGTTGGATATTTGTATGTTGGCTTCACTTTTGCCTAAAACAAATATTCAAATGTGATGTTGGACACGATTTTCCAACATCCCGGCAAGGTTCAGTGTGACATGTACCTGTGCCTTGATTTACGCACGCGTTTTATATTTAAGGAATCTACGCCTTATTTCTTGTTGGTCAAATTGTGTGTTTTTATATACAGAATCAGATCTTTTATTATTTTCCTGAATGAGTGTTATCTACTTAGGAAACTATGGATATGTACGAAGATGTTCCTAATAATGTGCCTACATATTAGGACTTCCCTTATCTGGTTCTGATTGATGTGAAGCGGATCACCGCTTGCTTGTGAATTGTTCTGAAGTCCAACAAGACTTTTTGACCTGTATTGCTTCGGTATATATAGAAGACTACAAGACCTAATTTACGATTCAAGCCGTCATTTGAAGAATAGATCATTTAGCGTTTTGAGTCTGTTATTTGTGAGTCTTTCGTTATCATCTTGATGCATGCTTAGGACTGTGTTTGAGTTGTAATTTGTTCACTACTCTGAAACTTTTAAGCAAAGAGTTAGGTAGTTTGTGTACTACACCAAAGCTGTGAAGCACGGTTGTAGGTAGCTTGTTTGAAGGTAACTTTACTTGATTTGTTTGTGTCTGTAATCTGATAACCACAGAGGTTGTGGTTGATTGTAGGGAGTGAGATGGGATCTCAGATCTAGGAGTTCCTAGGTTGAAGTCAATACGGGTAGGTTCTAGGTCTATAGTGTAAACAAGGAGTTTACTGAGAGCTATAGAATAAGGACTACATTTCCTTCCTGGCTTGGTAGCCCCCAGAGTAGGTGACGTTGCACCGAACTGGGTTAACAAACTCACTGTGTCATTTACTTTCTTGTCAGTTTTCTTGCTTTATTTTGTTTATGTCGGTTAACTTAATGTTCTAAGCATTTCATACGACATCTCTATTTTGTGACTGGTGTTGAAACATTGCATAGAACATCTTAAGACTAACGTGCCAGAATTTCACTTTCCTTATGTTGCATTAGAAATTTGAGGTTGAAATTGTGTCTGAATGGCTTCTATCAATTGGTAATTGATTGTTTTGTACAAGTGTAACTCTTGGAGCTTACCCTTGTAACTCTTGTTTAGCCTAAATTTGCTTTGCTGTCATTTTGATGGTTTAGTACATGTTTTTTTGTTCATCATTTATTCTAATTGTTTTTCATGCTCAAATTTAACAGAACATGAAGTTTTCTGCACCATTTTGCTTCTAATTATTGGTTTTATTAGCTAACCAAAGTTTACGTACATTAAGCTTTGTTAATGTACCTAGTGGCGGAGGTACTGCGGTCTATAGAGGCCATGGTCCTCCATATTTTCAATAAAAACATTTATAAATTAAAACTAAACTATATTAAAATGTTTCATTAAGTATAATTGGGTCATGGTTCCTCCAATTAATCTAACTAAATTGTTCATTTTTTTCTGCCAAAAAAATGTTTATTTTTTTAACTATGTTACTAGATTAATTGACAACTAATATCATTAATTTTATACTTCATATTATTTTAAAGTATCTCAAATTTCATAAAATATATCAATATAGTCATTTCCACAACACATTTTAAATAAAATCCACAGTGATATATCTCATTTATTTTTTGTGTTAACCCTTCAGTTCTCATGGTAAAAGGGTCATGGTAATCTAGTGTCCGATCAAGAGGTAAGTAAAAATTGGACAAGATTTGTTCCACACAAGAATCAAACTTAGGTTCTTCTGAACAATTTATCCTTTGGTGGAACTTGTTAACCACTTGAGTTCAAAATAGTCAAGTGGTTAAATATATTTTTAGTTTTTACAATATTATAGCTTAAGTTTAATCCCTATTAAATTTTACGTGTAAGTTTAATCCTCCATAATATTGCACTTTATAAGAATAGTCAAACTTTTTTTTTAGTCCTTAAAATAGTCCATATAAATGCAAAAAAGGACTAAAATTGAACAAATTTTTTGAAGGGACTAAACTTAAAAATGTATGATTTTTGTCCAAAAAAAAATGTATGATTTTGTAGGGACTAAAAACATATTTAACCCTAGAACATATACAATACTATTTTTTTTATATGTTAAATACATTTACCGATTAATGTCACTCATACTAAATATAGTTATAAATTTCTTTAACAAACAAGAAAATATTAGTTTAGGATTTCTTATATACCTTTTATATTTAAACAATTATTCTTTCTTGACCAAAAAAGAGAAAAAACAATTATTCTTTTAATCAAATTATGTTCCTTATATTCGGTCCCCTGATTTTAAATTTCTAGCTTCGCTGAATATAACCCAAATTTATTGGTTTTGGCCTAAATTTATATTATAATGAAGTTTTCTGAAATTTATAGGTCTTACCTAAATTTTATCCTTAGCTAACCAAATTTAGAAGAAAATGATGTTTTATGCACCATTTTGCTGCTAATTATTGGTCTTAGCCTACATTTCTCTCTTTTTAAGGCGTTTCTTTACTTATTTGTGGAGCGGTGATTGTTAAGAAATTGCAACCATGATTGGAGTTTGGCTTTTGGCGTTGATGATTCTCTCTATCTTGTTTTCAGGTAATTTCTACCTTGTGATGGTTCTCTCTAATTGTTTTCATGTTTTTTGTTTTGCAGGTAATCTTTACCTTGTTTTGGTCTCTAACGAGGATCTTGAATAGGGATGGCAATGGGTACCTATTGGGTAAGGTACCATAGTGTCCATCCCCATACCCACATTTTAAGAAAATCCCCATGCCCAAGCCCATACCGTCGTAGACAATAAGTTTGGTGCCCTTCCTCATACCCTATGAGTATCTAAGTGCCCGTACCTACATCCATTATCCGCAATTTCACAAGAAAAAGATAATAAATAACAAAAAATATCACAACATAATTAAAATATGATATGAAATCTGTTAAATCAACATATAAAATATTACACCTCATATTATTAAGCCAAATAAAAAACATCTAAAATATAAAAAATAAGTGCATAATACAATAAATATCAAAGAGTTAGGATTAATTAACTAAATTTAATATAAATAAAATTATTGGTATAGTCTATATAATGTGCGGGCATGGGGTGGGGTGGGCACTAGAGTGCCCGTACCCGCAACCATACCCGTTCAAATTTGCAGGCAATTACCCGTGCCCAGGCCCATACCCAACAATGCGGGTATTTATCCGCCCATCATGAGTATTTTTTGCGAATGCCCATTTGATTTGGGTCCAATTGCCATCCCTAATCTTGAAAGTCCAAGATCATAAAATTATTATATAATTTTGTAATCTTGTATTGAGATGTTAGTTACTAGCATAATTTTAAATATTCTCAAAAAATGATAAAATTATTTCAAGTTTTAACATTTTTCAATTAGGTTATGTTAGATATTTGAGTGACGGCCACGGCATGCGCTGACTAGCAATGAATGTAGAAGGATAAAGATAAAGGTCCCTATAGTGACAACGACAACATGGAAATTGCTAGTCACTCAAACTATGTTTTTCCTTTTATTTTATTTTAACAAAATCACCTATAGTATGTTAGATATTTAAAAAGAGGAATGTTTATAGACACCATAAATTTATATACCCAGCATTTAATAAACATTAAAAAACTATTTAATAAATAAAACAAATTAGGTAAGATATTCTTTTATCCATAAAAAAGGAAATAATAAAATGGTAAACTTTCATAACTTGGGAAACAAGTACTTTTATTTTTTTCTTTTAAAAAATATTTTTTTATTACCATTATATTGGTATGAAGTTTTCGCCGTTATTTAACGGTAATTAATCTTCTCTAGGAAACTTGTAGGGCTCACAAGGTGGATTTTCTCCTTTCAACCATATTTTTTTAATATGCATGAGTCATAAATTGAATCGTTGACCACATGCTTAAAGAGTCAAAATCCCTTACTATTTGAAGCCAATATTTTAATCTTAGTTGCAAGATTTGATAAAAAAAAAAAAAAAAACTCAGTAGCAAGAGTTATTTACATTTAGTGTGTGGAAATTGTGTTACGTGGACTTCCATGACTTAAAGGTAGACCCATTGATTACGAGGAAGCACCCAAACTTTGAAACAATGGAAAAAGTGCAATTGATGGGTCAAAGTCATACTAGACGGTCTAAGACGGGTTTCTTTGCTTGTTCCTCAAGCCTATACCAAGTATTATAAGTATACATATTAATTGAATCTTTCTTCTCACATCCAACACAATTTTGATTATCATTGATAAATTTCAAACTAGACATGGCATCTGCAGGATTTGGACTAGCTGAAACATACGTGATGCAGAAGATGTACAATGAAAAAATGAAGAAAATAGCACAGGAAGAGAAAGAAGATGTTTCTCCTGGTATGGTCACAACGGGTTCTATTCACAAAACATCAATTGGTTGTTTCTCCTTTTTTCCCAAACATCAGCATAGGAACATTTCTCGAATATCAGATTCCAACGACTCATGAGTTAAAATTGTCAATTCCTTATGTTGTTACAAAACTATAATTCTTCATTCTTTTAATTTTAAATCCCCAATAGATGCTGATTTATTCATCTTGTTGGTTAAAAAATTATATTTTGTGCAAGTGAACGTGTAATGAACTGTTCTATGAAGTATCAAATTGTAATTTTGTTTATTCAATGAATTAATATTATCATTTTGGTCGTCTAAGCTCTTTCTCAACTTAGTCTATTTGTCCCACTCTTGTGCTTAGTTTACATTGGGTTTTCAAGGGAACTCACACTTGTTGAGTGAGTGATTAAGTCTGGCATCGTCTTTCAATGAATAAAATATTGGATATATAAGAGAGTTGATGACTTCTATATATATGTTCATTTATATATTTACTTTATTTTAACTATAAGACTATCATTTGATTCGGTTGTAGAATTTTCAGATTAAAAATATATTATTTGATATCCTTGATTTTGATAGGATATTGATAACTTGTAAAAAGTTAATTTAAAATTTAAATTCATTTTGAATTAATATTAATTAAATAAAAAATGGACAGAATGGTATAAAATGATTGAATTAATGATGAGTAATTCTTATTCTCTTTGATTATGTATTTTGTCAATATCAGTAACTAAAATACTTTAAATTAAGGTTGAATGATGAACCTCTATATTATTGTTTGAACTATGAAATCTACGATGTCTTCTTTTAAAACAATTTGAATTATGTTGTTGAGTATATTTTGGGCTTAAGGATTTTCAATGCCGGATCAACTTTGAACTATGTAATCTATTACATAATACTTATCAAATATTATCGTTTTAACCCGATTATCACTATTTCGAAATTTAAACGTTGTTTTGTTGTCCCGTTAGCATTACTCAAATGGCAGAGATGTTGCAGAATGCGGTTGTCGGAATTCAAATTTTAAACTGATGAATTTTTACCCACTATATTATTTAAAAATAAAAAAAAATTGAATTAAGTATATCCAATAATTTCAAAACATTGTATTAGTTTTCAAACATTCCGAGTAAAAATCTACCTAACTATATATCGAATTGTTACCAATATCACGGATAAGTTCACTTTTTTTTTTTTTTTGGTCAAGGAAAAGTTCACTTTTTTAGTCAACACAATACGATAAAAAGATTGGCAATGTAATGATAAAAAGAAATGGTATTTCACGGAAGCTTCACAATTTTGCTTGGTCACCAAGATTCATATGTACTACTAGCTATCAAACAAAAAACATCACTATTGTTAATTTATTGTGTATGAAAATCAAATGCAAACATGTCTATAGATACAAATGAACAAATCAACCACATAACTGACCCTAAAAAAAAGAAAAAAACAGTCACACTATTGTATTGTTGAAGAGTGAAGAGGACGTATAAGATGGCAGTGGGAGATGAATTTATAACAAGATTTGGGAATGAACTCAAGAATGCTGCTACAATTACTGTTCCAGATGGTCGTGTATGGAAATGGAACTGAAGAAACGTGATGAGAATGTTTTGTTTTGCAACAAATGGCAAGAGTTTGTAGACTATTATTCTATAGGATATGGTTGCTTCCTTTCTTTCAAATATGAAGGGAATTCAAAGTTTAGTGCTATTATATTTGATGCAACTTCTGTTGAAATTTGCTATCCTTTCAAAACTCCAAG
>Ga0315913_1001193_pt1 | contig 27691 bp, 14 predicted proteins | sample MpolsnodulesMG_FD_207736 | JGI IMG/M metagenome (GOLD analysis project Ga0315913, IMG submission 207736) | Medicago polymorpha root nodule microbial communities from Los Angeles, California, United States - small nodules | ecosystem: Host-associated > Plants > Roots > Nodule | place: USA...
TATATATATATATATATATATATATTGTTTCTGTAGGCCTTAAATAATAGGGAAAATTTCCAACTCAAATTATTATTATTAGAGAAATGTTAACTTGTGCCCTTGAGGCATAAGTTAAGAAATCAAATGTAGAAGGTTTTTCTTGGAACTTGCGCATTCAATGTTTTAAAAGTTGCAAAAGTTATACTTTCAAAACAAAATTTATTTTTAATTTCCATTTTAAGCCCATTAACTTGTGCCCTTAGGGCACAAGTTAACATGACCCTTATTATTATTATTATTATTATTATATCCTTAAACTGTATGTTCTGGACACGTGCAAATGTTGTTGCTTGATTTTTGATATTAAAAATGATTTTAATTTGATTTATTCAATCGTATCATTGTAGTCTTTATTGAAATGTTATACATAATTCATTTGAACATGTCGACGACTAATAATATAGTTAATATGATTCTTATATATGAAACTCGAAACAAAACCGTGCATCGCACATGTCAAAGTCTAGTAAATGTTAACCCGTCTCGCTATACTTAACCTAATTTTAACCTAATTTTTCCCTTCACACTTTTGCATTTAATGTTTATCTAAAGTAAAATAAAATTATGTTCGTAGATGCTATTTTTTTGGAAAGGAATAACCGTTAACCCATCTCGTTATACCTCTTACGTATAAATGTTAACCCGTCTCGCTATACTTAACCTAATTTTAACCTAATTTTTTCCTTCACACTTTTGCATTTAATGTTTATCTAAAAAGTAAAATAAAATTATGTTCCTGATTATATGATATTTTTTTGGAAAGGAATAACCGTTAACCCGTCTCGCTATACTTAACTTAATCTCTTACTTATAAATGTTAACCCGTCTCGCTATACTTAACCTATTATGTTATGTTACGGTACCAAGGACGATGTCATGGAAATATTATGTTATGGTACAGTACCAACGCCTATATGCTTCTTAATATTATGAAATACTATATGACAATAATAACATTCATCTAAACTATTTCACCTGATTGGTTAATAAGTTTCTCCTAAAACGAATCGTTTGGAAGAACTTGATCTCCTTATTGAGATTTTCGAAATAGCACAACAAAAATATTAATCATATTTTTTTTTGTCTATTTAATAATCCTCATTTTTTCCAGACACATTTATTTATGTTTAGCACATCACACATTTTTTTATTAATTCTTTTCGTTCCACTACGAGTGACATATTTGTAAACAAAAATCATCTCAAATGAATGATCCATTTTACAATGCAATACTAATACTTACAAGAGTACTTAAAATATTCTCTATTTCAATTATACGTTTTTTTAATACTCCCTCCGATTTCAGTTATAAGAAAAAGTTATTTTTTTTATGTTAAGCAGCCTAGTGGTCCGTGCTCACACATTTTAAATGTGAAGAAGTGGACAGTCCTGCGAACCTCAGCCCCTGCATAATATTCAATAACTAATGTATTTGTCTATAATAGTAATGTATTGGCACTCTTTAAGGATTTCAAAAGAAGAAATTATTTCATAAAAAAGTCAAATATTTCAATCTTCAATGCATTGATTACACAAATTTTTGAAAAAAATATTATTTAAAGGTCTTAAAGAGTGTTCTGTGGGAGACTTTTTAACATTATACATTAGTTATTAAATGAACAAAAAAAGTTAATTTTTTTATAATCGAGACCGAAGATAGTATGTGTGAAATGATTAAATTGAAAGCTAAATTACATTAGAGATCCTTTTAAGTTATTTAATTATAACAAGTTGGTTTTTTAAGTTTTTCCATATCATTTAGATCATTTAAATTATTTAATTATAACTTTTAAACATCAAATAACTTACTTTTCTAACATCAGAATTTCATCAAATTGTTAAAATTAAATAACTTAAGTATCTAAGTGGTACGAAAAAACTTAAATGATTAACTTATTACAATTGAATAACACAAAGGACCTAAGCGAGTCAAATAAAACTTAAAAGTCAAGGACCTCTTATATAATTGAATAAATAAAAGCTAAATATGTAATTCAAATTGAAATAGTTAAAAACAAAAATTATGAATGTGAGGAAATTTAACAAATGGAGCATGTAGTTATTTATTTCTTCATATTAAATGTTTGAACTTTATCTATCCGCTCAATATCTACATAACAATCAAGTTACATGTCAATGTTAGTTTTGTGAAGTGTAGCAATGCAAGTCTTCCCCAATTCTTATCTCTTCACTTTCCCTAAACCCTTAAACCTTAAACCCTCTCCCTTATTATTCCACCGCCATCCACCACCTCTACTCCACCGCAAACCACCCCTCACCACCGTCGCTAAATCCTTCACCTCCGATGAATTCCCCGTCGACGAAACCTTCCTCGAAACCTTCGGCCCCAAAAGCAAAGAATCTGAAGACGAAGCACGTCGCCGCAACTGGATCGAACGCGGCTGGGCTCCATGGGAAGAGATTCTCACTCCTGAAGCTGAATTCGCGCGGACGAGTCTCAACGAAGGTGAAGAAGTTCCTCTCAGTTCACCGGAGTCGATTGAAGCTTTCAGAATGTTGAATCCTAGGTATAGGAAGAAGAAGATCGAGGAAATGGGAGTGACGGAAGAGGAGTATTTGGCGAACCAGTTTGAGATTAAGGAAGATGTTCCAGAGGAGTTGGAGACTAAATGGGCGGGACCGTTGGTGGTGAAGTTGGTTCCGCCGAGGGATTGGCCGCCGAGAGGGTGGGAGGTGGATCGAGAAGAACTCGCGTTTATTCGTGAAGCGCATAAGATGGAGGCGAAGAGGGTGAGGTTGGAGGATATTGAAAATGGTGTTAGAACTGAAACTGATGACGTGTGTTTGGATAGGTATAAGGTGTTTTTGAAACAGTATAATGAGTGGGTGGAAGCTAATAAGGATTTATTGGAAGAGGAATCTTATAAGGTTTCGATTTCATACTTTTGCATTCATAATTTTTTTATTTGGCTTATGTGGATTGTTAATGCTAATTGCAATGTAAATTTGACAGCTAGATCAAGATTATCACCCTGGTAGGAGGAAAAGAGGCAAGGATTACAAGGATGGCATGGTAGGATATGATGAATTCACAATTCTTTTTTTACGTTTGTATGTATTTGGAATGTGAGAAAGCAAACTTGTTCTGGGGCTAACTATTTTTTTAAATGGTTTTTGCAGTATGAGCTACCGTTCTATTATCCTGGCCAAGTAAGCTATTTCACAATGCTTTATTTTTATCAGTATCGTGCTCTTAAGATTTCCTATGGTATTAGTCTGTTTTCATATTCACCTGGTTGTTTCGAACTACTGCTATTATGGTTTTATGCACACAGGCAAGCATTGCATTCTATCATTTTGTTCTGCTTGGAAGAAACTGATTTCATATGGCGGGACTAGGCTAGTCTTCAATAGGCATGCACAGTGATCTTTTCAGTTATGACAACGTGAATGTTACATATTTCAATTGCTGACTGGAAATTTTGTTTAAGAAGACTATGAATAACCGAATTTACCCTTTAATGGAAGCATCGCGTTGTCACAGTTTTTTCCTTTTTTCTTCTTTTTGGTTTGATCAGTTATGATGTCCCTAATTGGACAACTGTATTTGTAGTCCATTAGATGATCCTATTTTTGTCTTGCTTCATTTGCACTCGTATAATTAAAATCAGTCTTTTTCTGTATCATAATTTTTAGTAAATAAATCTGTAGGATTGAGGTTCGAGTTTTCATAAATGCTTACATGATAATTTTTCATTGCAGATTTGTGTGGGGAAGGTGACAACTTTGCATCTCTATCAAGGGGCATTTGTTGACATTGGCGGAGTATACGATGGGTACATACCAATCTCTCTGTCCATCTTTTAAGTGTTCCCTTAACTTTTTCTGTATTGGGTATTCATTGCCTCATTGTTTTGGATGCTGGAGTAAGTAATATTGAGTTGCTTCCACAATGATATTCTTGCCAAGTTAATAACTATAGCTATAACTTTAGAATGTTTAATCAATATCATGTGGTGTATAAATAAATTGGGAGAAGCATCTTCACAAGCATTTGTACCAGCACTGAAATGCTTCATTACATCCAAAGCCATGGTAGAAACAAAACAAGTACCTAGAGAAACACACCTGAGACTTGTTAAATCTTTAGACTTTGGATGCATTTTTTTGTAAGAAAAAAAAGTACTGGTTGGTTACAGACTAGAGCTACAGGCAAATCATACTGTCTCTTTTCTATCATGTGGTAGCCCAGTTTACTGAAAACTATTCAACACTGAGATTGTTTTCTCTTTCTTTGATCTTTGACTAGGAGACATTGTTTTCTCTTTATACGCTGCCATGGGTTATTGCATATTTTCTTTTGTTTGTTGCTGCTGTGTACCAGCAGCACTTCATACTGTTATCACGAGTAACTTATAGGCTTTACTTCTGTAGCATTGTTATCTTGTTCAGTGTCACTGTTTTAGCTTTTACTTTTATGCAAGTTTTCTTCTGGAATATTCATCTACTGTAACGTGTTCTAGGTGGGTTCCTATAAAGAACAATGATTGGTTTTGGATTCGCCATCACATAAAAGTGGGTATGACCGTCATTGTTGAAATTACGGTGAGTATTTCAGTCACTAGTTGAGAATATTCCATACTTATCACTTAATACTCACCTTATATACTTGATAATACAGTGATGATGCCTTTAGCCCGTACTGTTACCTGCCAAATTGTAGTTTTTTTTACTCATCGATAGGAAACTAGTTGGTGCTGCATTTTTCTTCATGTTGTTATGTTCACGTTTTGAAATAGGAACTCTAGCTCAAATTGTATTATACAAGGTGAATTTTCTCTCGTGTGCAACAACTGGGGCAAGCTCCCACTTACCCATCAGAGGCACTGTCCTTAGTTTCTGTTGGTATCCCCACATCAGGTGTCCAATTTTCCAGTTTATTGCTCACCCCATTCCAAAGGGAAGGGGGCGATATGTTTAACCCAACTGAAGACCCAATCTCAAGCCTTATCCATCAATATGTTGGTCTGAGTGTCAAACCTGGGCACCTCTGGCCTCGGTGGTTGATGCCTCTTTCTTTTATTCATCCATTTTTGGTACTAAGAAAGGTCTACCCTTGTTTTCAACTTTCCACTATAATTCACCATTTAACCATGTCATTGGTTGCATGTGACTGAAATTGTTTCTTGTGTATCCTTACTTTAAGCTTTTCTGCATTTTTTTTTGTAGGCAAAGTAGGTAGGAGACACAAGGCTATATTACTGATTCTTCTATTATATCCTTGTTTGGCCATAAGTTTCTTGTAATGAATGTTTACTCTACTTATTAATAACTCATTCTCATTTTTACTTTGTAGGCAAAGCGAGATCCTTATCGCTTCCGGTTCCCGATCGAACTTCGTTTTGTGGATCCAAATATAGATCATCTGATGTACGATTATGTGTTTGTGATGTTCAACCTTCTATAAACAGCGCTTCATAATACATAGTTCTAACTTTATTAATTTGATTACAATTGATGATTTGAACATATTTTTCATTTTCGTACTTCAGCTTTAACAGATTTGACTTCCCACCAATATTTCACCATGAAGAAGATACTAATCCAGATGAATTGCAGGTTTGCACCTTTCCCTAAACCACCTCAATCTTTTTGCAGATGATTTTTTTTTTTTAAGATCAAACTCTGAAGGTCTTTGTATTGTAACTTTGCTGTGATGTAATCCATGCTTTTGTTTTTAACGAGTAAAAGTTCAAATGTATATCCATGCTGTCAGATAGGTCTTGACATCAAAGTTATGCATTATTATGATCGTATTTTTTCTAATTGATATTTTAAAATTTGCAGCGTGATTGTGGAAGGCCTCCTATTCCTAGAAAAGATCCAGGAGACAAGCCAGAGGAAGAACCTCTATTTTCTAATCACCCATATGTTGAAAAGGTATGTTCTGATGGACTTTCACAAGGAACAATAGACATCAATGCTGGTTCTAGGTTATGGTAACTTTCTCTTATACAAGCACACAGTGGTTCCAAATCCCTTGTGTGTGTATAGGCTGTTTTGTTTATAACCTGTTTCCACCCTCATCCTTAGTGTGGTTATGGACCCCATTCAAGATCCTATTTACACCTGCATAAATGTGAAGCCAAATAAGAACGAACATTCTAAAGGTTTCATATGAACCTGTGTCTGTCTGTGTTGGTGTTCAGTTGGATCTTGCACAAACAATGGGACTTACGAAATAACTACCATTCTAATAAAGAAGTACAAACATGTGCGTTAGTTACAAAATTAGCATATATGCTATTTTTTGTCACTAGGATCGATTGTTGTATATATTAACATAAACTCTCTCATTTAAATGCTAAAGCTGTCATCAACCTTATTTTGGTACTGGTCAATTCAGTGCCATTGTAAAAAATATGAGGCCACAAAACTAATAGAATAGATTGAGGTGCTTACTTATGATTCAGTCATTATGGTAACAATGTTCCTGGGCAACTCCGGCCATAGAAGATAAAGGGTCGTGTTTATAACCGACTGCCCCACTCTGATAATTCCATAACATGACTAGCTCATATAGCTAAAGCTTCAGATGCTGAATTAGCTTTGTGGTAATGAAGCCGTCCTTTGTTGATTTTGACTCTTAAAGTGCATAATATTGTGTGATAATATGGATCCCAAATAAATTGACCGCTTTTTACTAGCTTTGTCCATTATTTCCTGACTAAAATCAGTATAACTGCTCTGGTTGTAGTTTAAAATACTTTAATTCTTTTGATTTCGTAAAAAAACTTGTCTGTTTTATTGTTTTTTTATATTTTTATACTTAATTGATCCACCACCTATACTCAATAGATATCGAGCCCTTTGTTCGGTGAATGTTGAAACGCTAATATTTTCAGAGTAATATGCACATAACATACTTACTATAACATGGCAATGCAATTACAATATGGACTGGTAGATTGACTATATAAAATACGAAGTAATCTGTACTGTTAGGTATGATGCAATTGCAGTTTCTCCTCCTTTATTTGATTTTTTTGCCTTTGATGTCTAAACGACGAACTAGGGCAATAAGTAACAAAGGTATTGGTTAGGCCACTTTGGCATCCTATAACTACATCACTATGAAAATAGAATGGTTATCTTTTACAAGTTCTTGGTTAGACCTATTGGCATCTGTTACAAGCGTGTAGTCTTCAGTCACATTTATATTTTATGTCAGAGTATTGTGGTAACATTTTTTTCTCGTAGAACTTTGTCTTGGAGATGCAAGGGTGGGCTAATGTGAAATCAGGGCGGCCCCGTTATGGGATCAAGTATGTGTCACTTGAGTTGCAACACTTTTTTTTTAACAATAATTTTACACAGTAACCTTTGCTGTGTTCAAGTTTACTGGTTTCATGACGAATGAAATTTGGTGTGCTGGTAAATATCACTTGAAACTTAAAGATATGTGACTGGAACATGAACCTCTTTCATTGTGTTACTTTCCATATTTTGCCTCACAATTTATAATGATTCTACCGGGCACCCTGTTACTGGGATTATTTAGGGCCCTGTTCAGATGTACCAAAGAAAGTAGAGGGGATTGCACTAAGAAATAGAATTAAGAGGGGTAGTGATGATAAGGGCATGATCACGATTGAGGTGGGGGAGTTTGTTAGAAAGGAACCTAACAGAATGGGGAGCTGGCTGTCAATCAATCGTGAAGGGTGCATAGATATGAGGGAGGGAATGGAAGCGAAAGAGACAGAATCTGTTGGAATTCTAGGAAGCTTAGGCCTGACGAAAGTGAAGCATTCTATTTCTTGCATCTATGATATGTTCTTTCTTTTCTGCATTTTTCCCTTTCTTTCCTGAAATCAATGATTGGATAATTTTCACTTGTCCATCACAAGATTTTTATTTTTTTTTGCAGTTGTGGCAGATTAATGTAGCTGAGCAAATGATTTTGAATGATATGGATATTAATCCTGATAAATATAAAGGCAAAAAGCTATCAGACTTGGTTGACGAAGATGATTTTGATGAACAAAAATCAGTTCAGCAGACAAAAGTTCATTATAAGAATGCAGTAGTGCCAAAAATAACTATGGTGAGTTCTATTCTTATTGTTGTTCTGGATAAGAAATATTTATTGTTCAATTATTGTGTTAAGTCATAGAAAGTTAGGAAATAGTAACTAATCTTGTACGACTTAGGAACGGAGTTGGAGGTCGTGGGTTCAACCCAGACGGAGGAGTAAATATCAATCTAACAAACTAACTACTAACATTTGCCATTCAACAAAAAAAAACAATGAACTTTAAACCAGATCTAAATTGGATACTTCAAATGTTAATATAGTTCTGGCCAAATACCTCTTTTAGTCCTTTAAGTTTGACAAAAGTACCGCGTTAGTCCTTTAAGTTTTTTAAATTTCAAATAGGTCCTTATTACCCTTTTAAGGACCTATTTGAAACTTAAAAACTTAAAAAACTTCAAATAGGTGCATTAAATTAACAACTTAAATGACCTATTTGAAACTTAAAAAAAACTTAAAAGGACCTATTTGAAACTTAAAAAACTTAAAGCACTAACCCGATATTTTTGTCAAACTTAAAGGACAAAAAGAGGTATTTTGCCTATAGTTATCAATTCCAAGCATAGCGGGATACCACATAGCAGATGGGTGCTATATTGAAATTATCTACTCTGGAATGAATTATGAGCAAAAATAATATCTCTAAAATACCCGTCATTTAGTTTAGCATTTTGTATTTGAATGAATTAATTTCTTGGTCATGGAAGGTAACTTGGGCAACTGACTTAATTTTTTTATTGAGATTGCGTAAATTAAATGTGATTAACTGTTTTTCTTAATATGCGTAAATTGATGAATGTTTGCTTATATTCCTTTCCGGAGAGTGTCTATGTTAAGCAGTTTATGAACATCCCCTATAATATATGTATATGTAGTATAAAAATATCAAAATTAAAGTTGTTTTGAATTAGAAATCAAGGACACGTTTGATTTGAATGAACAACGCTCCTTAAATAAGTTGTTCTAGGGGGTTTAGTTGAACACTTATACATAAGCTTTTCTATTGAGTTTACTAAAATAAGCTGAAATTAGTTTGTGAACTTATCATAAATTATTGATATTATTTTTACAAATGTACCTAAACACTAATGCAAGTCCATATATCATGAGATAAACTCAAACAAGTTCTAAATAAGCTCTTCTAAATGCCTTTTTTGTAATACCTCAAATGTATTGATAAACAAAGACCCGGATTGGGCCAAATCAGTTACAAGTATAGGGCCCAGGAAATAGGGAGGATCTTCCATCCACATTGATATGGCCTTACTGTGGTAGAGATTGTTGAGGAGTCTTGGTTACTCCAGTCTTGTATTTTTATCATTGGAGGACAGTTCGTCAATCAGAGACAAAGCTCTGATGGCGTGTAATTTTATTAAGGGATAATCTTTCTCATGTGATTGTGAATTCATACAAGGATTGAGTTCAAAGGCAGAGTAGGTTACGAAATATTAACCTATCTGCTGCTGGTTAGGAAAGAAAAATACACAAATAATAATGCGCACAGAAAGAATAATAAGAGATAAACAATCAGACGTAAACTGGATTATCAATATCTTAATCCAATTTAAACTGATTTGGTCTTTTCTTCCCAACCAACTTATACACACTGAACTTACATTCATTTGGTTGCTTATTAAGTTACATATTGTTTTTAACTTTGGCAGAAAACTAGTGTTAAAGAGCTGGACTTAGAGGCTGCACTTGCTGAGCGTGAGGTCAACTTTCCTTTATATTTTGATAAAAATATTTTCCTGTTATTGGCAATGCATATGACACCACTGGCTCTAGGGACCACTTCATGCCTTTTAAAGGAAGCCCTTGAAACCAATTATTCTTTGCATGAGTTTTCACCCTTTTTTCATAAGCTTGGTGTCAGATTATCCGCTACGGCTTTTGTAGTTTCTGTTGTCCAAAATCTTACCAACTTTTAAGAGATGTACTTCTCAAAAATAGAATCCTATGATTGTTTAATAATTTTCTTTTAACTCAACCTTTTAACCTTTCCAACTCAACTTTTTGTCTTTTTATGGATATTTTCTTGAATTGCACAAAAGTTCCTTGACCAGTCAATCTGCTATTTAAGACTTCAGTTTAATATAAGGAAAATAGTTGTGCTGTTCTCTTTCATAAATCTGAGATAACCTTTGGCGATACAGCTCCATAAGAAACTATGGAAGGAAGCAAAGGATAGAGGTGAGGACTACAAAATCACTACATTGAAGCGCAATATTGAGATGGATGAATATGATTTCATGCATTGGCGTAGGTCATTTGAAGAAAGAGAAGCATTGATTAGAGACATCAGCTGGTACTGTTATGTTAATGTTTGTCATTCTCATTTCCTGTTATGATGCGTTGATTTTTACTAAATTTTTTCCCTTTCCGCAGTCGCAAAACTCTTGGTCTGCCATTGGAAGAGCCAGGAAGGTATGTTGATGCTAGTTTTTTCGGTAAAGACCAGTATGATCCTGAAAGTCCTCTGTATCGTTATGACTATTGGGGGGAACCCAAGAATTCGGAAAAGAGCAGGAAAGAGAGGATGACAGATACCCATAACAAATCAATTGTGGGCAAGGGTACTGTTTGGTGTGAAATGCCGTACGAAGATAGCGTAAAACATCAGCCAAAAGAAGTTGACGAAGGTGAAGCAGAAGAAGAGGATGATGACGATGATGACGACTTTGACTTCAGCATTCTGAGCAGTCTTGGTACTAATGCCTCGGATCAAATTCATGTTAATGGGACTGAGACTTCTAGATTGTCAGATGAAGGTGTGTTTGAGGACTGATGCTATTAAGCATTATTGAGTAAAATGTGTACAGTTAGGATGAGAAGTGTGCATAAATTTTGCAGTGTAGAAACACTATTGTAATTTAGTTTATTTGTGATGTTTAAGAAATAATTTAATATTATCTGTCTCGGAAAGAAAGGAAAAAAACATATGAAACTGTTTCCTAAATCAATATACACGCCTTGACATGTTTGCGTGTCCAAATCATTTAATCATGGCCGAAACGATTTTACTAAATCAATATACATGCCTTGACATGTTTGCGTGTCCAAATCATTTAATCATGGCCGAAACGATTTTATCTACTCGTTATGAGAGGCAAAAAATTTCTCATCAATTCATTTGGGAAATAATAACGAAGTAAAAGTAATCTTCACACCAGACTCCAAGGCATTCAAAGAAGAAAAAAATAGAAAGAATTAATTTCTACTTCAGATCTAAAATATTTTACAATGTGAGTGAAGTTAATCACCCAAGATCAGGCGCAGAACTCGTTGCAAATGAGTTCATTTTTACAGACAAAATTGGGCAAGTCCTGTTAAAATCAAATTTAATCAGAAAGGAGAAAACCAAGTCCAAACTTCATTCCCTTTTTCTATGTTTTTACGACCCCGTCCTCAAACTTCTTAAAGAGTGGAGCCAGTATCCGACCATACAAATATTGATTAAACTCCATGATCCATAGCAGCGTCACTAAATCCAGCAACTACTGCTCAGAACCACTTTATATATATATTTGTTCAAATGATTCAACAATTAATGGGTAACATCAATCAATTTCTCCTTCTTCTACATCTTTTGATGGCTCTGCAGCACTCTGAGGCAGTTCCTCCTCCTCATCCTCGTCATCAACCTTCATGTACAATCCTAACTGCTCTAAGGGATTTCCCTGCAGCTTGATCCCACCAAATCCATTTTGATGATCATCTGGGCTTGCCTCCTCTTTGAAACTTGGTGTATTTTCATCATGTACAGCACTCAACATTTCTAGATCTTCCAAAAATTGACAGCTCTCGTTGATTTCAACGGTTTTCTCCATCTGCGAACAGAGCTGTTCAGTGAAACATACCAGGAAGCTGAATTTATATATGGATGTATATCAATCCAGCTTACATTTTGCAAAGCCTGCCGGGCTGCTTCTCTCTCCAGCTCCCTCTTCCTTTTGGCTTCAGCTGCAGCTTCTGCTTCAGCTTTCCTTCGGGCCTCTTCTGCCGCTTTTGCCTCTGCTTGCAATCGAGCTTTCTCTGATACACACAAAAACAATTAGCAATCAGACAATTCATTAAAAACAGAAGCAGTATTCTATTAAAGATCGACATTCTAACCATTTAGAAAGAAAGAAAAAACAAACCTTCCTTCTGCCTCCTCTCAAGTTCTTCTCGCTCAATCCTAAGCTTTTCAGGGTCACGTTTTTCATCCTGAGATCAAGTTGGAATTGAAACACAAACTTTCATATAAAACTTGCATAATGGCAGAACTTTCATGAAAGGCAGCAATGATGGTAAATTAGCAATTACCAGATTTACTACTTTAGCAATAATAGAAATTCCCTACTGGTGAGACGGAGACAAAAACTGAACACTTAAAACTTTGACGTTTTTCAAATGTATTGTGTTTCTCAAATTTCTCAAATTTTGATGTTTAAAAAACACAGCCTAGTCTATTACTGCAACAAATTAAAACCTCAACTACCATATTACCCCCCCTTAACAAACCTTTTCAAGGGCTTTCTCTTGAGCTTTCAGTATGGTGTCAACAAACCGGTTCCTTATTAAAGCATTATGGTAGAGCTTATCAGAAGAGACTTCCCTCTTAGACGCAACACCCTCCCCTAAAATATTACAGCATGAAGTGTGAGATCATGCTCAAAAACTAATAGCAGACATATTTCTTCATTTTTCAAGCTTACCATCTTGGTGGCTCTCTGATTCAATAGTATCTGGCTTAGTCTGCAAACTCTGGTCAGCCTCGATACCCAGGTTAGTTGAATCTATACAAGAAAGAGATAATGAGCAAGAAAGCAATAAAGGCGGGCAGATCCTCATCAAAAAACATGCCAAGAAACTATAATATGCACATGGTTACGAAAGCCCATAAAGTTTGGGACCCACCATTTTCAGTTTCGGGATTACTAGGATCCCCCCTGTTTTGATTGTAAGTCAAGCCAGGTCCTGCATTTTCCTGCAATTCGTAGCGGTTTTTTAACAAATAAAATGGTCAGAGCATATGAAAATTGCATTCTATGAATAACATAATTTTTGATACTGTATGTACCCCAATCACCTTAGAACTAAGAGGTTCTGACGCTTTAGCAGTATCTAACTCACTACCAGATGAACTACTTGAATCTGAATCTGTTGTGCCACAATTGCAACAGTCAGGTAAAATATTCCAGCATACAGAAAAATTCATTAAAATTGACAAGCGTCTAATTTTTCAATCATCATAAGCCAAGCAAGTAGAAAATCGACAATAGCTACTGAATTTATAAGAGAAATACTGAAGAGAAAAAACTATGTTCATCTTGTTTTTTACACCACAATGCTAAATATAAGTAAATAACAGCAGCAACCTTGTTTTGTAGGTAAGCATCTGTAACAAAATCAAAGTAACATGGACGTCACAAGCATTTTCTTTTATTCAATACATTAAAATTAACCAACAAACCAACAACTTATTGAGTATACACTTCTAGCATATTAATTACACTGCTGTCCAGATGTTATGTCTGAAAGAAACTAAAATTTAAAACAAAAGACTAAACTAGCTGCAACTGAGGTCAAACACAAACAACAACGGATGGAATATTCAGACATTAAAAATATACAAGTTCCTACTGGCAACCACTTTACACCATACCGCTTTGTTATTGAGATAGTTGAGTGAGAGGAATACCATTAACAAGGCAAACAAAATTGACACTGAAACATCTGGTTGATGAAACAGTCCAAAATTATTACATAAATAAATTATACCTAAAATATTGATTAGGAGCCAGGGAAAAAAAAGTAAAATAGTTTAAGGACTTGAAAATTCATAGAGATTTGGTTTGTACGACAGCAAGGGAAACCACATCCAAAAGAAATAAAAATGGAGTTGTGGGTATACACACTGCAATTAGAAGACTATAAGCATATCCTGGAAGAGGAAAGATATCAAAAGTATGCACTAACACGAACCACTGGATGATGAGCCAGATTCACTACTAGAGCTGCTTGAACTACTGCATTTACTGTTTCTGTTGACTCCATCTTTTTCGATTTCTAGTGGAGGATAATTTGAATTAGGCGGATCGTTTCCACCAACGATGTCCACGTCCTCCTCAACCAGTTCATTGCCTGGCATTTGCAGTGAAAATAAAGGATCGCAGTTAGAGTCAATTAATGTTGACACTTGTACCATAGGGATGCAAAATCACTTGCAAAGCGAAAAGAAGAGAAAAGAAAGTACACAATTTACCTTTAGAAGGTTGCATTGATGAATTGCTAAACCCTGATTCATTAAGAAGCTGCACGAAAATCAAGCAAAAATTAAGTCAGATGATATACAGAAAATAGATGATTTACGCACAGACCTGAATAAAATGATAGTTTACGGCATTTAAACACACATATACAAGTGAGGATGCGCTTACAATGTAACACGTTCCATGCAATAAATTTTTTAAATGTCAAATTTCAACAATTACAACAAAAACCAAGCCTTATTCCACTAAATGGGGTTGGCTACATGGATCAAATTACGCCATAATGTTCTGTCATAAACCATATTTGGATCCAACTCATTAAACTCTAAATTTTTCCTAATAGTTTCTCCTATAGTTCCTAAATGTCAAATTTCAACAATTCAACTGCTAAATTGAAAGTATCATGGGCAGATTAATATCACAATTTCATAGAATTTATTAGATTTATTGATGTATCATATGCTTTAAACAGAAATGCACACACACACACACACACACACACACAGAGAGAGAGAGAGAGAGAGAGACCTCTGTTTCACTCTGTCCAGCTTTTGGCTGAAATTGTTGCTTCTCCAGCAAATAATCATCAAGAAGCTTACGTAATTTGAACAAGGTATCATCACTAAGAGCATCAATGTCAACCTCAATTTCATCATCGTTCGATTGCCCTCCTGCGATGCGACTTTGCTCTTTCAAGAAATCCAGAATGGAATCAGGCAAGTCTCCAAGCATATCCTCCAACTGTTGACTCAATTTCTGCTTCTCCATGTCAGTCATAATTCTTTCAGCAGGTTCTGGCTTGGTAAAAGTGTCATTTGGTGTCATTTTCTTCTTTTTTGTGGGGGGAATTGGGTCAGAAATTACAGTTTCTACATAAGTAGGTTTTGAAGGCTCAGATGGGACACGGTGATCAATGACAGGAATTTTCTTCTCAATGGACTTCCATCCTTTTTCAAAGGCTTTACTAAGTGCCAATGCTATGCCGTGCACATCATTGCTAGGTGGATTATAAGTCATTGCGTTTTTGAAAGTCAGCCTCACATCAGCAGCAAAATCCATGGGATTTGAATATTTACCAGATGTTATTCTACTCTTCACAGTACCCAAATCCATTGGATGTTTGATGACATTGAAATAATCTGGAATGTTCAATTTAACAACATCAACTGGTTCATTAAAAAGCCAACCATATTGATGAGACATCAAACGGTTAAGTAAGTTCTCACACTGTTTCATTAATGTGGCATATGAAGCCATCGGTGCAGCAGCTTTCGGATATTCAAAACGCCCAGACATACTTTTTTTTGTCTTGGGACCACTGCGTCCTGGCAAGGGTCTTTTCTTACCATGTGGTACCGATGCTTGCAGTATACTGTGTTGGCTCTCCAGCTGAGGCCTTTTCTGTCCCACACTGCAGCTCCTTATGTCACTTGACGGAGATAATCCAACAATGTTCAAATTCATAATGTCAATTTTCTTCTGAAGTTTTCTTACTTGTTCAAGTTCCCAAATCAACCTCGATTTCAAATTCTTTCTCTCCATAGCCGACATTTTAGACAGTGAGTATAGTTGAAACGGAATGTCAAAACTACCATAACCGTCATTCCCTTTCAACCCAAGTTGTTTCCTGTTCGGTGCATAGGAATCCGCCGATGCAGTTGGCTCCATGTCAACCCTTCCCGAGCTACCCAACCCATCCGACTCACCCATAGTCTCCACCACATGACGAAACTCAGGAACAAAACCAGTAGCATAACCTTTGGAATATTTTCTCGATTTCCCCATAATTTGTGATTGAGAGTACTTTCTGGATTCCTTTTGTCCAGCAAAATCTATGGGAACAGTTGGTGCCATAAGATGAAATTCCAACAACTGCACATATCAACTACGACACAACAATCTAAGCAAAAACCAAAATTCTCAGAAGCAGGAATCGAGTCTTATCCTCCAAATTTTAACGCAAAAAATGATAAAACCCAGTGATGGGTGCACTTGTCTCATACCCAATTGACCAATTTCAGTTATTTCGATAACAATTTTCTCTCTAAACCAAAAAAATCTAAACTTTATCAAGCAATTAACAACACTCTTCTTCTATCTTCTTCCCAGGTGCAATAACATTCATCACTGAATACCCAATAGCATTTCCTAACACATTTGAGTAAACGAATCCAAACAACAATGAATAATTCCTCAAAATGCGAACACCCAAGTAAGAAATGAATCGGTTCGCAACTTTATTATTATTGCAAATCGAAAATGAAGCAATTAAAAGAGAGGGTGAAGGGTTTCATGAATTAACGAAAATTGGATAAAAATGAGAAGAATGGAGGCATAAACCCTAGATCTCGAAAGAAAATTGAAGATCGAAGGAAAAGGAAAAGTGCGCGAAACCCTAAGTAGAAATCCAATTGAAAACCTGGATTGAATTCTAGAAGGAACACGCAAACGCAATGTGAATCATGAAACCCTAAGCATCACCATCGTTCTCTTCTGTGACAGAGATCGCTCGCTCCTTCGCGTAGTTAAATAAAAAAAAAATGAATAAATAAATTATAGAGAGAGAAAGAGAAAGAGAGAGAGTTTTGGTGCATCCTTTTCAATTCATTTCCCTCCTTTTATAATATCAAACGGCTTAAACGACAACGCGTTTTTGGACATCCATCTTAATCGCACGGTCACTATTGCTTTCCCACTTGCTCCATGTGGAACAAAATCAAAATCTTTTTTTTTTTTACAGCAAATCATGAAAAATATTAAATAAATTATTTTTTCCTAAAATTAAAAAACAGTTAGTAACAGTCATCGGAATCGAGCATTGTTGAAGCGTCGTTTGTAACGTATCTTTTATCACAGAGCATCAGAGTACTTATATTATCCTCTAACATTAATCGTAACGATGATTGTGTAATCTCAATCAACTCATCTTGATCACATAAAATCAAAAAACTACTCTTCATTTACTCCCTTTGTTATAAATGTTATGAGAAATATAGAAAGGAAATTCACTTAAGTCGATTTAGTGGTGTTGTCTTGAGACATTTTAGTCTATTCTTCTCAGGGTCTCAGATTCAATTTATCTTGATGTCAATTTCAATGGGGCTAGTACATAGAGAGTTTTGCTCAGGCTTTAAATATGACCATCACAAGTGAACGATGAGATTTGACCCTTTAAATTAACCGGTCTGCAAAAGAAAAATAAATCGTGTAAGTGGAGATAATATATGTAAACATTAAATATTTGATATGTTGGGATGCAGGTTTGAATCGTAATTTTCCAATTTTCAGCACTTGATGTTGGTTTAGTTGATATGATTTTGAGAAAGGAAAATAAAATTGTAATGACTAGGAGCCGAAGGAAAAAGGATTTGGACTTCAAGCTAATATAACCTGATATGGAAGCCAAATTTGTGCATGCCATGTTTGAAAGCAATAGCTTGCGATAGTGTAGTGGATCTCATACTCTTTGTGGCATGAACACAATAGTACTTAACTGATTTCTGTCTGCAGGATTCTTTTTCCGTACTAGGAATCTTTAATGCCGATTATGTAAGTACAATTTGCTTCAAAGTAAGCTTTAATTGCTTTAGTTTGGTGAGGACCTCGCAAAGGTGGGTTTTTCTTTTAACACGTGTGATAATTGGAGGTTTTAATTCAATAGCTTTGAGTTTGGTAGCTTTCATGATTTTTTTTTATCTCTCTTTTAATCAATTATTTTTTCACATCAAAATAATTTTTTTACTGTTCATCTATTAATTAAACACACTAAAGTATATTTGTGTTCAGGGGTGTAACGATTCGGTTTGTATTGGTTTTCAGCCAAAAAATATCTAAACCGATGAAATCTTCATCGGATCGGTTTGGTTAGGTTTCCACTTTTTTCAAAAAAAAGAACCGAACCAAACTAGTCGGTTCGGTTCGGTTTGAACCAGTTCGATTGATTGGTTTATTAAATATAATTAAAAAAGTTCATACTCTCACAAATTTGCATTTTATGTATAAAGCATACGTTATACTAAAATATTTCATGGAACTTTGGATTTCATACTCCCTCTGTTTCAAAATGAATGTCATTTTAGTCAAAAAATTATTTTAAAATGAATGTCAGTTGCACTTTTCAACGTAGAATTATTATTTTACTCAATTGTACCCTCTAATTAATTAAGTGTGCACTACTTTCAAAGCATTACACCAATAGTAAATAAGACTAGTTTAGTAAAATTGTCATGTCTTTTAACATCATTATTACATTTCTTAATTTGTGTGTAAAAATTATAAACGACACTCATTTTAAAACCGATGAAATATTTCGTTTCTTCATGTTCTCTATTTTTCAAACAACTTGTTATAACTAACATTACTGAATATTACAAAGGCATAGAAAACAATATATTTTCAAAAGTTTGAAGGCATAAACATGATAAAATTGACTAATAGATGGACGATCTCAACGACTATGTGGATTGTTGGGTTAGGTCAGAGGTGTGGTTGACGGCTATCGTTTCTTTTTTAATAGATATGAAATAGAGTTTGAGTGATGATATGAGATGAGATGGTGACGGGAGAAAGTGAATGAATTAAATTTTATTTTGGACATTAATTGTGGGTCTAATCATAAACGTGTGTGATAAAGGATAATGCTAGTAAAATGAGAAGTTGGGTTAGCATCGATTCGGTTCATAGGTTTCTTGGATCTCAAAATGAAAAACCGAGAACCGAACCAAAATAGTTCGATTTAGATTGGTAAGGTCGAATACATTTTCAGTTTGGTCGGTTTTGTCTGAACCGCTTACTCTTGTATTTGTGTCTATCTTAAGGATAAATTCTCTATTTATTATCTATACAAAGAAATTGTAGACTCTAATTTGCTTTGCATTTTCGTCAGAAAATTTGAGCTGATATTTGTGGTGGAAGTAAATATTTCTCTTTAGAAAGATGCTTTTCCAAAATGTCCCGTTTTGAAATCCTAAAAAAAAATTGAACAAAATGTACCGCTTTAAAGGAATCTTTATTGTTAACATTTAGTTTGCTAATTAATTAAGTATATTAACCAAGTTGTTTGGGCTCCGGTGGCAAGAAGCTCCTTCAAAGGACGTACCCAGGGAATACCGGGTTCGATTCCTAAGGGGAACAACACTTGGCCAGTACGCATGCCTCTACGTATGAGCCAGATTAGTCACCCACCTTTGGTGGGTCGAAAACCAGTGCGAAAGCCAACAAAAAAAGGTTAATTTTTTAAAAAAAAATATATTAATATACAATGCAAAATAAAGGTGAAGTGTAATTTTGATAAAAATAGAACTTAATACAACATTAAAACAATACTCATGTAAAATTACAATTTTTTTTAAGAGGCCATGTAAAATTGCATTACTTTGCATAAATAAGCATAATATGACCTAATCAGAGCCGTTTCGATAAATTGGAGTATCAGCTCTAATATTAAAAATGGTTCATAATAAAAAAAAAGTAATGATAATTTAAACAATTACAAATTAATAATAAGAATTATTTTGATTTTAATTTGTTTTGTTGATAGATGTGTAGGTTTGACCTAACTTGTCCAGTTACTCTTTATTTTTGTCAAATAATAAGTGTTTGATTTGGACCTACATAACAAAAGAAAATATTATCCTACCCTCCAACAATTATACTCATACCCCTACAAATAATTGAGGCCCCCGTAAATTGGAGGCCCGACTCCGTAAAGCTCTTTGTGCTTGCCCAAGAACAGCCTTGGACCTGACAATCAAGACTTACCCTAATCTACTCAAACTTAACTTACAAACAGAGCAATCTTTCTCCACCTCCGGGTAAGTTTGTAAAACACAACCTACCTCTTCTTTCTCACTTCTCTGTTATGTGCGTGTTATCTTTTTTTTTCTCTCATCACTGCCCACACCGACCGCTTGTTCTCTCTTATCTATCATGACCTTATTTGCCTCCCCTCCTCATTCTGTTACGATCGGATTTGTCGTTTATCTTCTCTCCATTCACAGTGCGTCTTAGATCTTCCGCCACCACCATCAGATCTGCAATCTTGTACAGTGGCAGAAGTAGAACTCCGCGGTGGGATGAACGATGAAAAGGAGTAGAACGTCTGGCTAAAGAGGAGAGAGAGAGATAGGGGAGACATCAATGAGAAAGGAGAATACAATGATGGACGATGGCTAGAGATGAGAGAGATGTCGCAAAGAAAAAAGGTGGGAGTAGAGGGAGGAGAAGAAAAAATAAATAAATTGGTGTATTCATGAACAATATATACAATGTGTTTATTGTGTAAAAAAACTGTGTCGAGTTATCATTCCTCTTTTTTTATAGTGCGCTTTCAACATGGGAAGGTTATTAAGTAGTGCATGAATTATAAGTACTTTGTAACATTAAGGGACCTTATGTATTTTCTCTATGTAATTCAAACACTTTTAACTAATAGTTGAAATTCTTCATTGTGTCTAAATATTTAATCATGTGTAGCAATGCTAAATGAATGTGAGTGTTACCCATGTTTATTATTGTCCGTTATAAAATTTATAAAATCTAATTTAGGAATGAAAGTGAATTCTATCCATAATTCGTTTTGGTATTTTAGGAAGAGCTAGGTCCCACGACTATTGCTTTTAAGCTTCAAAAATTGTTCTCCCGTACCCTAAAATTACTTGAATACCCCGACAATAGTTAACAAACGCTCGCTATCAAAGTAATTAAGGGATATTAAACGACAATTAACCGTCGTTGATGATATTAAGATAATTTCAAGATGCAGAAGATCAAATTTTTAAGCTTAAAGAGCATTTTTTCGGGTCTCAATAGATTTTGATGGATGGTGGTGGATATAGGCATCAGATGACACTGTTGGATTTGGATAGAGAATATTAGTATGGGTCAGATGACATGTTAAAAGACGTGAGCCCAACCAATTAAATCCCTATTAACTCTCTATAACCATAGTTTTATGGTCTTTTCACTTGCTCGGATCAACAATGGGTTCTCCTTCAAGCTAATCTTTTGGAACACTTTCTTTCAATTTATGTGTTTGTTTTGATTTTTCCAACTTTATTTTTGCATGCATCTAATTCATACTCAAAATTTATTCCTTCCACCTTATATCGACTCGACATCAACAACCATTAACGACCCAATATAGATCCACTCCGACTCTGAATACGACTCAGAGTATGAGAATTTTGATAGTGAAATTATCGAACTCAGTGATGATAAGGATGTAGGTGTTGGTGAGCATGGAGGAAGATCATGACAGTTTGAAGTTACGACTACAACAGTCAATATAGAGACTACTCTGGTAAAAAGAATCATTTTCAATTGTAATTTTTACTAATAGTTCAGTTTTGTATGGTTGTATTAGAGTAACAACTCACAAAATTTGAATTTCATTAACATTTTCAGTACTTTCCAAGACATATTGTTCAGAATTGTTGGATACGAATCAGATTGAAATAATGATTGTTGATGAGGAAACTCGTGGTGTTTACAACTTCGAAAAGAAAATGCAAGGGTCATTGCATAAACATTTTTGCAATAGATGGGATTAATTTGTTTGTGAAAGTTGAAAAGGGTCTCATTGAAGTGAAAACTCTGGTGTGCACAGTTGACGATCCCCCGTTGTGTATTATTCATGTGTAGCATACGTGGATGGCGATTCTGGTTTGGTTTATGATTGGCTTCATTGCGAGGCAATATATAATGTATCTCATAATATGACAACTTATTAGGGTCACACAACAATTCACAAACAACCCTATCTTATACTTAAAATTATCTTTTGAGATCCAAAAAAAAACACCATCACTGTGGTTCCTAGTCTTAAACCAACCAGCACGACAAATCACTTCAAAATCTACAAAGGAATATAATAACTTTAGAAAACTGTGATTAGAAATCTCATTGCGAAAACCTAAAAGTAACAAAAGAGGGACCCTAAAATTAAAGCAAAATACACAAAATATGTAACTTAGTGGATTATGAAATACATAGTATTATGTGAACAAAAAAAAACATCTTTATAATTGTCACATTTGCATTTTTTCTATCTCAAAATAACCAACATTTTAGAATATCAATGTAATATTTAATATTTTTTCACTTATATACTCTTATTTATTAAATTTAGTTCTATTTAATTACTCCACAAACTACATATGTAAATAATACTGCATATATCTTGTTCACGTATGTAAACACTAGTTAATTACAATAGGTGAGCTGCTCAGTGAAATGTCCTAGGTGGAATTCCAAATACACTCTACATAAGATTTAGATGAAAAATACATCGTTCTACTATCTAGAATTTGTCCCTTCAAACCTCCTAAGTGTCCCTCTTTTACAACCCTTAAGGTGTTGGTTTAACGGGACTTTCTCTGATTATTCAAAGCCATTAGGTTTTGATCCATAGCCTCCTATTGGTTGTTTGTTTTGTGTACGATCGTGCGTGGACTAGGGTGCAACTCGTCCGTACGGCCGAGCTGACAAAACAGGCTACCCGGCCCGTTTAGGGGCGGCCCTAACGGGCTTCAGGCTTTATCGAGTAGGGCCAAAAAGCTTGGTTGAAATTCGGTCTTGGAAAATACTACCCGATCCCGGCTCTACACGGGCCATGGGCTAAACGAGACTGACCCGTATTAAAAATTTCTTTTTTTAGATTAAAAAAGTACTATAAAATACTCCTATAAAATTTCTTACAAAAAATATTTTTAATGCGTTTAAATAATTCCTATCACAAAAAACAATTGTAAACATTTTCGAACAAACATCGCAAACCAAATCGACAGAAAGCAATTTTAAATAAACTACGTATGTTATGGTTATAGATATTTATATGTTCAATCTTTAAAATTATAAGCAACTAAATGAGTAAATATAATTTTTTATTATTTTTATATTGGTGCGGTAATTCATTGAATTTTCACTTTCATCTTTTACTTTAATAATCAACTAAGTAAGGAATTATTCAAAAAATATATATAATATCTAGGATTTCTTTTGTTATGCGGGCTAACGGGCTACCCGCAGCCCATATGGGCTGGCCCTGACAAGTACTACACTTTTTAGGGTCGGGCTCAAAAACCATATAAAAATTCGGCCTCTATATTTAAAGCCTAAGCCTTATAAATAATCGAGCTTAACGGGTCGACCCATACTGGTTAGTCCGTTTTGATAGCTCTATATACCGGCCACGTGAAATTGTGACGCGCTTTCAAAGATGCTGACTTGAACAGTCAAACCAATGTTGAATGAGGACGAGCCGAGCTGAGTTGGCCTGACTTGAATGGTTAAACCGATGTTGAATGAGGATGAGTTAAGCTGGTCTGACTTGAACAGTCAAACATGTGCTGAGTGGAGATGAGCTGAGTTGGCATGACCTGAACAGTCAAACCATTACTAAGTGGAAACAAGTTAAGCTGGCATGAATAGTCAAACTAGTGCTGAATGGAGATGAGTTGAGTTAACATCACTTAAACAGTCAAACCAATGTTGAATGAGATTTTGCTAGTCGGTCAGGTAAAATATTACAAGTCACATAGTATGGTCTATCCATGTCAATCCACAGTCCACCAAGCATCAAACATGTTAATTAGTCGTAGACGTTTGTTCTTTATTCGATCAACTCATATCAGTCCACAATCCACAAAGCGTCAAGCCTGTTAAGGCATAAACGTTTGTTCTTTATTCGGTCGACCTGTACCATTACACTCTCAAACCACACAAATTAAGAAATGTAATTGATTTTGTATAGGAAAGAGAAATTATGAGTTAGTTTGCAATATTATCCTTCATTAAAGGTATGTGAAAGATAAACTAATTATAATTAAAAGAATGGAGAGTAAGAAACAATCAAAGGTATAATAGAAAAAATAACGTTAACGATTCATTGATATTGTAAAACAACTTATAAAATAGAACAATTTTTCTCTTATTCAAAACGACTTATAATTTCAAATTGAGTGGGTATTAATTTTACTTTTGAAAACAATAAATACAATCATTATTTTAAGTACATCACGTAGTTAAATTGAGACGAATGAAATATTTTATTTCTCAATGCAATATTAATTACCAATTTTTTTCAATTGTACTATTTAATCAACACTGTTTCCGCCGCTTATAATTTAATATATTTCATTTTGATATGTGATAATGATGAATAACACATTCCACTTCTAGAGGGACCATAATTGAATATGGATGTATAAAATTGATTTTGCCTCTAGAATTGATTCTACTTGAAGCTAAGATTTATAACTTTTAATTCTAGAATTAATTTCCACACATATTTATATTTAACTCACTTTTAAATGAAGATATTCAAACACAAACCACTTTTAGTCGAAATTACTTTTAACCAAAATCAATTATCCCGACCGCACAACCAAACATACACTAGTGCGTGAAAGCTTGAGATACATGTTTGGGTGGGAGACCGTCAAACCAAACAAGTAGTTATACTTTTTTTTTTAAGGGTTAGATAAGTTTTTGGTCCATAAAAATACAGCGAAGTTTGATTTTAGTCCCTAAAAAATAAAACATGTTTTCATCCTCATTTTTTTTTTTTGTTTTCAGTCCTTAATGGATAAACTTTTGATATTTTTTTAACATATATAATATAAACATATAAAGTTTGATCATAGATTAACATAACATAAACATATCTTAAACATAAAAGAGTGAAAACCTTAACATTAATATGGACATAAAATCATCAAGGGTAAAACATATTACAAAAAGATCTGTGATGACGAAAACGTGGCTTTGTTTCCGGTGGGAGACCTTAATAGGTTTCCTACCATAGGAGACATATTTTTTTTTTTTTGTAAAAAATGAATATGAACCATTGGATAAGGGTTAATCAACCCTTTGATCAAAATGCTTACTATACATTTCCAACACTCGATTGTTTTCTTTTATTTTAAACTAGCAGTGTATTTATTCGGTGTTATTCGGGTTAGACATATAATTAAGGATAGTCAAAATTTTGTATGCAAAGTATCTGCATATAAAACTTACCACGAACCCGTACAGGACAAATATCTTAATGGGTACACACGAATAATTTTTTTTTTTTTCAGTACTCATAAATTAATACATGCAGATGAAATTAACAAGATTTATTAAAAAAAATTGACAAACAGAATTTAGTAAAATTATTAACACATCGAATATTTTTTTTTTAAGTTCTCGGGTTCACAAAAATTCATACCCATTAATTAAACTGGATTTATAATTTATTTTTTTTACTAAATCATGTTAATTTCACGTGCATGTACATCTATTAATTTATGGGTACTTAAAATATATATTTTTTTTATTCGTGTGTAATCATTAAAATATTGGTCTTGTACCGACTCGTGGTAAATTTTATCTACGGATACCTTGCATACAAAATTTTGATTGTCCTTATTATATGTCTAACCAAAACATCGCCAGATAAATACACTAGTTTAAAATAAAAGAAAGTAATTGAGTGTTGAAGGTGTATAATAAACATTTTGATCCAAGGGTTGGTTAACCTTAATTTATTCAATGATTCATATTCATTTTAAAAACAAAAAAAATCATGTCTCCTTCGGTATGAGACTTATTAAGGTCTCCCGCCTTAGAGAGAGCTCGAAAACGTCCCATTTTACTATTTAAAAGAGGGAGTATTAGATTTAAAATTTACAATAATTAACCACCACCATGTAATCCAAGGAGCCAACATCTTTATCAAGAAAAAAAATCAACAGGTGGAGCAACTTTCCGCTTCTGGGATTGGAGAACAGATGATACAGTGTGCATGATGAAAGAGAAACCCGATACCATATACCGACAAGGAAAAAGAGATTAAACTTAAAGTATGCATGCTCTGATAAGATGTAGCGACGTGGTGCAATCAGCAACTTCCAAGGACTTTGGTTAATGCTCAATTAAATAATAAAGCTATACTATTAGCCTATAGTATCTCTTCATTCACTCACACTCACCCATTATCAACCCACCAAATTCAATCACTTCCACACGCAGCTGTGTTAAACTACTATTACAGATGGCTGGCTTATCCTTTCAATCCAATCCTTCTCCTCCACCTGTATTATCCCCTTGTTAACTAAACCAAAACATCCCATCACAAATAATGCTACATTTTTTAATACATTCAATTATATTTCCCATTGATCTCTTCTCTATTACTAGTATTGCCGCCGATACTCTACTCTATGAACCATTGAGAGACATTATATTTAAATCTATTGAACCACATAACATCAGAGGAAGAAAGGATTTAAAATAAGGATTTTAAAGTACATTACACGCACAGGGATTTTAACAAAACGAACCGAACATGCAACAGTTAATATATATAGTTAATAATGAAATTAAGCAAGGTAGTTCTCAGTCTCATCTCACCGATAATAACCAGTAGCCTTGTCTTGATTAAGTAGACATCATTTTTCCATCAATCTAGAAAGGGAAACAACTCAAGGCAAGAGCAGCAGTAACATCTAATCTCCATGCAAAACCACCACAGTCCAATCTCCACGCATCACACGGCACTCTTCTCTCTTTCTCATACGCATACTGTACTCTCACCCTGCACGTGAATCCTCTTTCACTGCAGGGTAGCCTAACCAACCAAACTTGTCCTTCCCCCACCATTTCCCTATATGCACTATTCCTCCATGTCACTCTCCCATAACCGTCCGATATAAATCCCGGACTCGTGTCATTCTCTAGTTTCACTTTCCTCTCCTCGTCGTCTCTACTCTCCATCAACCACTCCCACCCTTCATCTCCATGCTGCCACGTGTCGGTTACGCACTCAACTGTTACTACTGATCCTCCTAACCCTACCGCTGTAAGATCCACCTTCTCCGACGTGGTAGCATGGTCGTGATTCTCGAAGCTCAGGCACACCGGTTGGTCTGTGTTTTTGGCTGAGGAAGGAAGTAGAGGAACTTTAGGATCTGGAGTCTCAGGAAGAAGCGGGAGAGTCACCACCGCCGGTGAAGGGACAGCTTTTCTCCGACGGTTACACCGTTTGTTGACGGTGTTATCTTTTGAGTGGTTTTTTCTGGATCTGTCGGGTTTTGAGAAAGCGTCGACGTCAGAGGCGGTGCATGGCTTAGGAGCGATAGGACGAAACCTTAACATGATTCTGTCCACTTTGGACATTTCGTAAGCTAGCTAGCTATACAACACAAAGTCTCACCTAACTTCCATGGCGATGATGTCATGTGTTTGAGTTAGTGTGTGAAGTGAAGAGATAAAAGAATTTACTAAAGATAGAGAAATTCAAGGAAGAGAGGTTAGAGAAAGAAAAAGAATAACTTAAAAGGAATGGTGGTGCAAG
>Ga0315913_1001195_pt1 | contig 27688 bp, 19 predicted proteins | sample MpolsnodulesMG_FD_207736 | JGI IMG/M metagenome (GOLD analysis project Ga0315913, IMG submission 207736) | Medicago polymorpha root nodule microbial communities from Los Angeles, California, United States - small nodules | ecosystem: Host-associated > Plants > Roots > Nodule | place: USA...
CTGTCGGCAACCAAATTCGATAAGTTCCTTGTGCTTTATTTTACTTTATTATTAGTCATATTTATTTGTTATGATATTTCTCTTTAAATTCTTATATGTGATAATTTCCACTCTAATTTTACAACAATCTTGAGGATTTTATGTTGGAGATGATTTGGAAATGGGCAATCAGCGGTTGTTAGTTGTAACTGATTGAGTCACAAGAGGAGACTATGTACATTTGAAGCTGCCGTTATTGCCGAAACTATTCAAAGGAATATTGACTATGATGAACATATTGTGGTGGAAGAGCCTATGTGCTTACTTTGCAGGATCTATATATTTAGTGAAACCAAGGAACTCATCTATTCTCTTTTTGTTTCTATCTATATGCCATCTGTTTCGAATTTTGTATATGCCTTTGTCGTTTGTTTTATTTTATGAATTGAGGCATTGGTTTTATTTAATTTGAATATTATTTTTAAGTTAGAAAAATAATTTGCATTAGTGAATTTTTTGTATTTAAAACAAATGGTTGAGTAAGGAATTTAAGGTTGTTTTCTTGGATATTTTGAAAACGAGTCATAATGATTAAATTGATCATAAATTATAGTTTCCTTCATGATTGTGAATATAAATTGCATTCATCAATATGTGTATTTCTTGAATTTGTTTTAAATGTATCTTAACGTGGGGGTATATAATGCTCATCTTGTGATAATTTATATTGACATGCTTAGGTACGTACATCTATTCTCTGATTTATATAAGAAAATGAAATATGGGTATGTTTTTGTTGGTCACCATAAATGAAGTAACTACAATGATTATCCTATATATGTGTAACTGATAGACGAGCTGGTGTTATTGTTAATACCAGTGATAGTAAGTCTGATAAGAAAGTGAAGAGTGTTAACATCAATGGGGTGCCTACTAGAGTTCTGCTACTTAGAAACATGGTATGCATATTTTCATATGTTAACTGCTGGTTTGGTTTTAGTGTTTATGTGCTTGTTATTGATATGCTGCGGGGTTTCATGAACTTTGTGAATCATATGATCATGTTTTATATTTAAGCTGCATTGTTTTGATGGGTTTTTTCAGAATAGTACAAATTTTATTGTTTGTTATGCTATATATTTTTGACCTGTGTGATGTTTAGTTTTAATTTGAAAATAGCACAGGCTCGTGAAAATATGATGTGGCCTTCTGATGTTTTGAATTGCATGCTACTGGATATAGTGATCTATGGATTATATATGGATTTGTCTTCTTACTTAATAAGCTACGATTAGCTTAAATCATTAGCCTTATTAAAATGAACACATCACATTTTTACTAGGACTTTTTTTTGCTAAACATTCTGGTTTATCAGTTAGAAATTGTGTCTTAGTAATAGTTAGTGTTTGGTGGCAGAAAGAACACACTAATCTCATGTGGAATATCTTTCTGGAGAAATTAGCTTGATTGCTATAAGACTTATGATGTTTAATAGAATTTGTTTATGAGAAAATATACATATATCGGATTTATTTTTCATTGTGGAATTATTGTCACTTGAAAAATTATTCAAGTAAACTTGTATAATAAATCTATACTTTCTCAATGTGGGGTTTGTCGCTTAGAATTTATCTAAGTAGACCCGATGGCATATATCAAAAGTCAGTTTGACAATATATGAGATATTGTTTAAAAGTGGATAAACCATTGTATTCAAATAATACAATGACGTTAATTAGATATGAATCTAATGAGAATAAATGTATAAGTAAATTTATCTTATTGATGAATATGTTGTCGCTTAGTAGACAACTAAGCAGACCTGTATGCATTTATTACGAAGAACAAGTTTATAATTGTTAACTTAGTAAATATGAGATTAATTGACTGAGAGACGTCTTAGTCAATATTCTTTGATGAAAGAAATTTTTGTCTTCATCAATGTGTGTAAAGTATGTACTAATAAAGCCCCTGGGATGAAATAAATTTGTGAGTATCGAGGGGATTGAGACTTAAGCCAATCGAAATTGACATGATATAGGAACCCAACCTTTGTGATTGGAGATCCCATGAAGAAGGTTCAATGTGGTAAGAACAAGTCACATGTTAGTTCTGCTAGCGCTAAATTTAATTCTAGTCTCTTTCCTATGGTGTATTTGAGTAAGTGCTAGACACTGCAATATGGAGAGGATAAGCTATAATGCTTTCAACGATTATCATATCCCTTATGGGTGGTGTATGACTTGCAGCATACACTTGATGAAATCGCCAATATGAGTGTCAAGTGGGGCCGCTTGCATGAGATCATGGCAAAATCTCTAGAGCACTCATGAATACCAGGCACGCGCATGGCCTATTAGCGCACAACCGCATAACAACAAGAATTGTGGGGGTGTAGTGTGATTGTGAGACCTCTTACATACAACAAGTGTCTTGGGTTCCATAACTTGCTAAACCAATTCATTGTGTGTTAAGTCTTATTAGTCTAGGACGGGTTCCATAGCCTATTGTGATCTTTGAAAGTCTGAATGCCAATTAAGTATTCTTACAGAACTTCAATTCACAAAGATGTGTCTGTTGTGCCACAAGTCCTCTTGCCATATGTTGATGATTTTATGTTTTTCGGTCCTTGTAAATTGTTTTCTATCGATTGTTTAGAAGTTATTGTAAGGTGCATCTTATATTTTGTTTCAACAATGTTGTGAGTGTTTAATGGGCTGCCAAAAATAGGATATCCTAATATTTCAACCTAGAGGAATAGTCGCAAAAACAAACTATTTTTTTTTAGATTTATTCTCACATAAAGGGCATCACATTGATTTTATGGCTTTATGAGTATTCTATAGCTACCGAGGGAATTCCTTAAAAAAAAAAACTACCGAGGGAATTAGTTCTTCGCTACCGAGGGACTAATTTGTGAAACCTGACTTATTTAAAGTTGATTAAAATTAAATATTGGTTCAATTGATGACTGAGGATCTTATTGATGGCCCAAGTACGTCTATGGTGCATATTTATGCACATAAAATCGTGTATTTAGATGTATTTGAGAAACTATTTGAATTTGATAAAAATTAAATTGCTTTAGTTGATGGAAAGTATTTTATTGAATGGAGATGTGTTTATTTTTTATTTTTGAGGGAGGAGAAGTGTTTAATATAAACTGATAAATTCAAAAGAAAATATTGTTTTGATAACCAATGAAGATTAAGTATGGTAGAGGACAAAGTATTTCTATAATATTTTCCATATTTTTATTCCTTTTAAAAAATATTTCTATTATTATGTTATGAAATCAATTGTTAAAAATTGCACACAATAAATAATAAATTTGTCGCTATATCTATTGTATATTATTTTGATAAATTTCTCCCCGTGCATCCTACGGGTTAACACACTAGTGTGTGTGTCTATATATATATATATATATATATAAGGGATTGAATCCCTTTGTTTTAAGCTTGTTAACTGTTTCTTCTACTAGAGATAATTTTTTTGAGACAACATAATACAGTAATGTACATCAGTTGAAATTTAAACATTTATTTCTTATATAATAAAGAGTCTAACTCATTTCATTGGATCTAATCTAGTTGGTACACTTACCCCAACATTCTACCCATAACTAAACTAAAATTATATTTTTTTACCCTCACATTTTGTTCTCTACCTCCACTATTTTAAAAAAAAAATCTCATTTTATTATTTTGTTTTTATCTATTTTCAATTATTTTGGAACGTATGAATCATTTGGAACTAATGATTGGGAAAAAAAATTGAGGAAATAAAAAATGTTTCGAAACATTTAGCGAATTAGTCTATAAAAATATTTCTAATTTTATCTTATACAAATTTACGTCAAGAGAACATTTATCTTACATAACCATAAACAACGAACTTTTTTTTACCAACATAAACAATAAACACGACACGAACTATTCTGATTATTTTTCAAAAAATACAACATCTCTTACTAGTATTTTATCATCTCTTTATTACCATTATCTACTTCAAAAATTTACCATCTTAATTAAAATGTTGTTAAAATGAACACATTGTTAAAAAAAGAAAACAAATATTTTCACAAAATAAACAAGCTCGGATTTAAAAAAAAGTAAAAAATAAATACACACCAATCAACAACATTCTCTCTCTACTTTACTTCAACATAATTATCTCTCGCTTCCCTCCGCCTTCGTCAAATTCCCCATTATAAATAAGGAGTTTAAACTCTCACCCCTTATATATTAGAGAAATGATATTTGTACAACCATTCTTGTATAACTTTTGTATGATTTTCTCTGTCATACTCACATTATCTTCTTATTCTCTCTTCATTTTTCTCTCTCCATTGTTTTTGACCAATAAGAAGAGAGAACAACAAGGTTGTCCCAAAAGTTGTATCAAAATAATTATTCAAATATCATTACTCTATATATTATTATCTTTGTAACTAGTAACTAGCAACTAAGATATTCTTACATGTCTTCGTTATTATAATCTTTTTATTTTGGAATATAGGATTGGAAAACTCAAAATTATGATTTTAAATTTTTTATTATTTTGAACCACTCATACAATTTACTTGACATTTTAAAAAATAGCCATGGAGGATGAAAATTTCAAAAAAAAATCAAATATATATACATGAGCGAATCATCAATTTCGTCCTTGAATTTTCACGAATCGGCCAAAATCGTCCCCCAATTATACGAAATATCAAATTAGTCCCTGAATTTGTCAAACGCCCATCAATTTAGTTCCTCCGTCTAATTTCACTGTTAGTGGTGATGAGGTGTCTTCCTGCATGATGTGATGTGTTGTACACGTGTTGTAAAGTTAGCCACGTGTACAAGGACCATTTTGATTTAAAAACAACAAATTTTATTTGAACTTTTCACTTTTATTTTTTCCTTTTTGTTTTTTCAATTTTACCCCTCTCTTACCCATTCTTTTACATCCTTACATTTCATTCAGACACATCAAACAAGTTATTAATTCTTCTCCTTCCCGCTAAAACCATCACCATCTTCATCTCTCCAAAATCATCATCATTGATTAACTCTGGAAAATATTGTGTTTTGAAGGAGATTTCGTCGTTTGTTAAGGTAAACGCTGTTCCTCTTCTTTTTCTTTTTACCTCTGTTCGTTTTCTCTATTGTTGTGACCGTTTTTTTTATTTTTATTTTTCATCCTTTCGTTTTCAACTTGAAACTTCATTTTATGCATGCTTTGTTGTTTGTTTGTGAGTGTTGTGTTGTGTTTTTGAGACCGTTTTTTTAGATTATTCATTTTAGGGTTTTTCAGTTTAAGACTTAAAAATTTGATTTTTTTCTGATTGTTTACTAAAATTGATGAACATTAGATTAGTAATGAAGGAAATTATTGGTTGATTAAAACAGATTCTAAAAAGAGTTTGCAATTTGATGTTGTTTTGTTTGTGATTGTGTTGTGTCTCCTGACATTTTTACTCTGTTCTGCACATATATGCTTCAAAGATCAAATTGATATTTGATTAAATAATTCAAGGACTTATTTGATGAGTTTTTAATATAATGTAGGGATCAATTTGATAGTTAGTCAAATAATTAGGGTTTGAAGGTTTTTGAATTGGGGAAGAACGTTACCACTAATTATTGGAAGAAATTTTGGGGATTTGGAAGTGTAGATTACACATTGTAAAATTAGGGTTCTAATTTTATATATCTGGGGAAGAAAGAGTCATTGGGGAAGAAAGAGCAAAACATTTTATGCAAATCAATCAATTTGGTCATTGGAAATTTTGGTTACTATCAGCCAAATTAGCCACGGCTTTTGTGACATCTGACATGACAACCCATGTGAGAGGTTAACGGTCACGTCAGCACCGCTAACACTCCCAATAGACAGAGGGACTAAATTGATTGACATATGATAAATTCAGAGACTAATTTAGTATTTTGTATAATTGAGGGACGATTTTATCTGCTCCTTACAAATTCAAAGACGAAATTGATGATTTACTCTATATAATTAAGAGAGACTACCGTAAAATAAAATAAAAAGGAGACGGAGAGAGTTTAGGATAACAAAACTTTTCGCTATGTCTGTGGGGGCAGGGGAACCAAGTGTGGGGTATAGAAAATACCAACAAAATAGACCTATCAACTGTTTCAGCCTTTGATTTTTAAATACTTAAGTCTTTTTTTCGTTTGTTTTTATGTACTTGTCTAGTGTTATCCAATATTTCTCACAATATCTTTTTTCTCATATTCAAAGACTACAACTCCACTTTTATTCTTATATTCTCTAAAAAAAAACTTTTACTTATATATATTAGACATAAAGAAATATTGATTAAAAAAATATCAAATATTTGACATAAAGAATGAAAAATCATAATTATAAAAAATCTAATGTAAATATTAATTAAAAAAATATCAAATATTTCTAAATTCTATAATAAAAAAAGTTTGGACCACTATTTGTGTATGTATGATTTACAAAGAAAAAAGGCGTACCGTGGAAAATTCACAAAAACCATGATAAAAATTAAAGGGTTTTGTTAACGAGTGCCCCCAGAGCACTCTTTAAGGATTACAAAAGAATAAATTATTTCATAAAAAAAATTAAATATTTTGATTTTCAATGGATTGATTACACACAGTTTCATAAAAAGTTACTAATAGTATTAATTAGGGTGGATTCTAGGGTGAGGGATCAATTAAGTCCCTCACCGGTGAACCACGAAGAAATTACAGTTAGATTTAATCAATGTATCAGATTCATTCAGAATAAAATTGAGAGCATTTTCCTTTTTCACACACAATCTCTCCCACCTCTTCTCTTCTTCTTTCTCCTGCGTTCCATCACCCTAATCTTCATAATTTCTCTCTCAATTCTCAACATCTGATGTTTCAAATAACTTCCAAAAATCATACCACACTTGGTATACCTATACACTAGATCACACATTTGTTATTTATTTATTTTTTTAATAAACTATTTATTTTTTCTTCCTTCCATTTAGTTCATGAACGCACCAAAGTTTGCAGTGCCCAGGAAAACTGCTATCCATGAACCTCCACTACCGTCCTCACATATCCTATTTGAGAATTATTCCTCTCATACATTGTCCCGGTTTTAATTATAAAGATGAAAGTTTCAATTTTTTTAATTAACAAATAATTGCTAAAATGGATGAAAACAAGGATCTTGCTATAAATATATCTTTTAATGAATCTTTACGTGAGAAGTGTTCCTAAGATTGAATGAAATCAAGGGGTGACGTGATGTTATAAGTATATTCAATCAACATTTTCAAAGATTATCCCAAATAATAAATTATTGTGATTAATTGAATTTGAGATGAGTTTACGGTTGCTAAAGAAAATAAATCAAGATTCATTCATAACTGTGTTTAGAAGATGGTAATTTGGGAGTTGATGGTGGTGTTGAGTAAGTGAGAGTGAGATTGAAGAAAGAAAATAAAAATTTCTGTGTTAGGTACATCATAAGATTTAGTAGGACAACATAATCCGATGGTTTTTATTCATGGTTCACCATGAACCACTTAGTTGGTGGTTCACCCTAGAATCCACCATGTTACCTTTCTATTCTATTTCCCCATAAATAAATAAATAAAAAAGAACAACAATAGTTCTCATTACACATAAAAAAAATATAATTTTTCAAGTTCGGGGGACATTTTGCACATAAGTGCAAAACTTCGGGGGTATTTGCAAAACATCATGTTCACTAACAGAAAAATTTGACGGAGGGGGTAAATCGATTAACGTTGTGCAATTTCAGAGGGTAATTGATGTTTTGTTAATTTCAAAGGGTAATTGACGAAACTTACAATTTCAGGAGGTAATTGCCTATTTACTCGAGAATTTTAGTACTGACCAAAAATAAAATGAAGACATATAATCTCTTTTTTGACAAGAAAGAAATATAATTGAAAATAAATTAACGGATATAGGAGTTGTGTGGAGTGAAAGGAGAAGTGTGCACAAGAACAAGAAGCAAATGAGTGTTGCAATGGCAACAAGGCCGTTACGCATAGTTAAACCATTCAGTTACGCAGCTTTTGCTTATCTCAACGCTTCTTTTCTCCTCCGTTCTCATCCTCTTCCTTCTTCTCCCTTCTCCTCCTCCTCCCACCGCCGCCGTCTCTTCTGCACCGCTACTCTCCCTTCCGACGCCACCATCAAGGTTCCACAATTCCGCAAGAAGCTCAAAGTCTCTGATGTAAAAGACGATCAATTCGATTCCCTCGGCAACACTCTCGTCCTTCAGGGATGGGTTCGTACTCTTCGTCTTCAGAGTACCGTCACTTTCCTCGAGGTCAATTCAATTCAATTCACCGATTCAATGAACTTGTCAATTTTATTTCAATTCCTTCTAATTAACTTAATGTGCATTGCATTTTAGTTCAATTGTATAACTGATGGAGGAAATTTTTGTTTGTTTGTATGCTGTGTATAGATTAATGATGGTTCGTGCCTTTCTAATATGCAATGTGTATTGGACACTGAGGTTGAAGGTTACGATCAGGTTAGCATGCTTTATTTTTTGTAATGCCAATAAGCTAGCCTGTAGCTTATTGGATTAATTTATAAGCTTGTTTGATCAAATTAGACGTGCTTGATAACAACTTCTTTTCACTAGCTTACACTTTTTCCTATTTCTTTTTTTTATAAAATGAAAAATGGCTCACACTCAAATATATAAGCATGCACCTTGTTCTTTCCATAATAACACGCACTTTCATCATGATCATGACATTGCTCTTTCCTTTGTCTTCTTGTTGAAATTTATAAAATATTTAGATTTAAAATTAAAAATATTAAAAGTAGGTTAAATGCAAAAATTTCAATCGAATTCGTATGTAACATTTATCATCTTAAAGATGATGAATGGAGTTCAGAAAGAAGGTCTAGTTAATCTAAGGCAAGAAGTGCATCAAAAGAAAAATTGAGACTATTAAGCATATTATGGAGAATAAGTGTGCTAAAGGAATTTGTAAAAAAAAAAAGTTAAAAAGAAAAATACTTGGTGCTTTTCATTTAGTGGAAACTGAAAATAGGAGCCAAAAGAGGGTATTTCATTTTATATTAAATATATTTCAAATAAAATAATTACTATGCACTTTTAATCTTTTATGTCATTTTATATTTAAAAAGGCTATATCTACCGGATGTTTTAGTTCAGTCAACAAGCTTCTCAACTATAAGCTAGCTTTTCAGCTGTCATCTAATTTATAGCTCAACTTTACCAAACAGAGCCTTACTTGTTGTGGAAATAGATTATGTGTTTGTGTTTTTAGCAGAAGGAGCTTATTTATATTATTATTAGGTAGAATCTGGCTTGATTACCACTGGTGCATCTGTGTGGGTGCAAGGAGTTGTGGTTAAGAGCCAAGGAACAAAACAGAAAGTCGAATTGAAGCTCAACAAAATAGTACTGGTTAGTTAGTTCTCTATTTTAGACCAAATTGCATTTTTGACCTATATTGTTCTTTTTATTCCTTATGCTTATACTTGGTTTTTTGTTACATTAATACGACTGAAAGAAACAGTAGTGCTGCAAATGAAAGGATTTTGCTAGATTTCATTTTCTATGTATAAACCTGTTAATAGACTCATTTAACACTTTAATTTCAAGTTTGCAATAGCATGAAAATCTTTGGTCTTACATGTTCAGGTTGGCAAGAGCGATCCCTCCTTTCCTATCCAAAAGAAAAGAGTCAGCAGAGAATTTTTAAGAACAAAAGCACATCTTCGTGCAAGGACAAATACTTTTGGCGCTGTATGGTTTCCTTTTCTTTAGTATGTTTACCTTGCTGCTTATGTAATTGCCTCAGTATGCAAAAAGGACCATTTCCTTCATCTTTACTGCAATTTTTTTTAAATACTTTCATTCTTGTTTTTCATCCATCCAATTATGAAATGCAATTTCTAGATGATTGAACATGCACCTTTTTTCTCGTATTCATAATGAAGAATTTCTTTAACGTGCAATAATTGGGGGAATATGCATCTACAAAATTTGATGCATCAGTTTACTGGTGGGATGTGGCTGGTATGAATGTGATTGCAAATGTTTCGATTCTTCATGTTACCCCAAATTCTTGTGACAGATCAAAATTTAAGTCACGTATATATGTAACATAATAACAGAATATGTTTAAATACGCCAAACAAACAATTACTAGAAATGGGTTTAGTGCCAGTCTAAATTCCTTCCATGGACATTATTTTTTGCTCTGCTGCATATTGGATTATATGCACAAAACCATACATTGGCAAATTTTGAAATACCAGCTTGTCAATTAACTCTGGTGCAGCTATGTTGTAGCTTTTGCTATTTCATCCTAGTGGACAGTGAACCAGTTTGTATCATCTTCGTTGGTTGAACATCTAATTATGTCATTTTTCAATGCATGCCGAATATTCGTATAGAATGCTTTTGCAATAATTCTTTTTAACTGGTGTTAGTTTCCTTTTCTTTTTTTGGACTATACGATGTTTTGATGTATTTTCAATGCATTAATGTCTGTCAGGGGGTTAATTAAACTTGGAGCTAGGTTAGAAGAGTAGAATAAAAGGAACTCAAACTAGTTAAGACAGACTCAAATAAAAAATGGGGGAAGGGAAATGGTAGATGAGGATTCTGATGCTTTTGTTTGGGAAAATATAGCAGTGGCTCAATTGTAGAAGGGGTAACTCTTGAAAGAGAGTTCCCTCCATGTTCAGTTCATTTTCAGTTGGTTGATAAATCCATTATTTCCTTTTTTTGATTCCCATTGCGGATTCTTAACATTCGGTTACTATTTTCTTTGAAGATAATCTTATTTTTGTTTTCACTATTATTTTCTTTTGATTTTGATGGTGTAAAATGATTTCAGGTTGCAAGGGTTAGGAATGCATTGGCATATGCTACACACAAGTTCTTCCAAGAAAATGGGTTCGTATGGGTCTCAAGTCCTATTATCACAGCTTCAGATTGTGAGGGAGCGGGTGAACAGTTTTGCGTCACTACCTTGGTATTCACAGTTTCATTAGATACTACCTCTTTGTATGGATTTTTATCAGATTTTATGTTATTGGTTCACTTTGATTGCTCAGGGGCACAATTATCCTACACCAATCTTCTCCGCCGACCTGACAATCTCATAATTAGAATATTTATTACAAAGCTCTGCTTGTGGTGGAAGCTGTCCTGCACCCCAAAGTACTTTTAAATAGACATGAAAATATCTATGTAATTCACACTAGTAGAGCAAACTAAAAACTTAGTAGAGAATATATATGTTACATCATCCTTTACTTTACAGCCTTTGTGCAGAAGGTTCAGTTGTAGTTTGGATTCCTTGATAGTCACTCATATTATGCAGACAACATTCATTTGAATTTTTTATTCATATCCTTTTTCTGCTATGTATCTTGAAATTTTCCACAAGACATCTGCAGAGTTTATTTCCTTAGTAAAGGAAGTTAGTTTCCATAACTTAAAAATGGCGCCAAGAGAGTGTTAAAAGTCCGCCGTAGATATTTGCACTTTTTTTTTGTCATCTTATATACTCAGTTTATTTCTCTGTTGAATTTACAGATACCGAATTCTCATGAAACAGCTGATTCTCCGGTTGATGCTATTCCAAAAAATGATAAATTAATTGACTGGTCACAAGTGAGTCAGATGCATATCTCTACTCTTTTGATATCTGTTGTCAACAGCCAGTTTGAGTGCTATGCGGTCACCCATATTTTACATATTCTAATTGGGATCGTTCTGTGCATCAGGACTTTTTCGGAAAACCAGCATTTTTGACTGTTTCAGGCCAACTTAATGCTGAAACTTATGCTACTGCTCTTTCTGATGTACACACATCACCTTCTCTCCTTTTCAATTTTCTATTGTGTAGATGTTTATGTCTTCTTTTAAATATAGCATTTAAGAACTAGGAATATAAATAAACTGAGTCACCCATGCAGGTGTATACATTTGGTCCCACATTTCGAGCAGAGAATTCTAACACTTCAAGGCACTTAGCTGAATTTTGGGTCAGTGGTTTCTGTTTCTAATGTTTTGAGTCTTATTTGTCATTCCTATGCATGTCTTATGAAATAAAAATCAAGGAATAGGTATCTTCTTGCTTCTTCAGATGATTGAGCCAGAGCTTGCATTTGCTGATCTAAATGATGACATGGCTTGTGCAACTGCATATCTCCAGTTTGTAGTATGTAGCCTTTCACATTTACTACAAAGTGGCCATATTCTTTAGATTTTTTTTTGAAGCTCAATTTTATGTTATTTCTCATATTAAAGCTTGTGTTCTTTATGTGTTTGTTTCTTGAAGATAAGACACATTCTGGATAACTGCAAGGAAGACATGGAGTTTTTTAATACATGGATTGATAAAGGAATCATTGATCGACTGAGTGTATGAGCTCTCAGTGTAACCATCATATTACTGGTTTTTATTTGATTCATACCTCTAAATGTTAATTCTAATTACTAGGTGCACTTTGTGTAATCTTTTGTTGCATTGTGAATAGGATGTAGCAGAAAAAGACGTTTTGCAGATAACTTACACTGAAGCGGTAGATCTGCTGTCACGAGCAAATAAGAAATTTGAATTCCCGGTAACTCAATAGTTGATTTTTTTTTCTCATCTGTAACAAATCTATTCAATATGCAGCCACTTTTGTCTTATTGTTTCTTTTTCATCTCATCTTTTTTTGCATTTACTTATCGCCTTTGTCTTGAGGGTTAACCTTGGTGCAACTTGTAAAGTTGTTGTCATGTGACTGAAAGGTCACGGGTTCAAGTCCTGGAAACAGCCTCTTGTGTAAAAACAGGGTAAAGCTGCGTACAATACACCAAAAATGGTGGGACCCCTTCCCGGACCCTGCGTATGCGGGAGCTTTAGTGCACCGGGTTGCCCTTGCCCTTATCGCCTTTATCTTCCCTAACTTCATGATGGTTGTTTGTGTTACATTCTAAATCACGAGTAATAAACACGGATAGCAAAAGAAAAGATAATCATTTAGAGAAGTTTGTCAAGGTAATTGGGCAAAACCAAATCACTAAGTTTTTTTAACTAATGTGTTGTGTTAAAATTTAACCATTTCTGACCAGTTAGGGCATGTGCTCTTACTGTTATGCTTTCAGATATTCTTGACTCGAGTTGGCAACTAGAGGCACGTGATGTCAACTCTATTAAGTTTTATTTGAGCTAAAGTAGTATGAAAATGCTTTAGCCTGTGGTCCATTGATCCAGAGGATGTCGTTTAATTTCTTGTGGGTTGGACATTTTCTGTCCAATTTTAGCTTGTGATTGGTTGACAATTTAACTCCTGCTACCTTATTTAAAATAGTATTCCCAATATGTGTCACCAACCCCGTCTAATGACACAAGGCTTGTTATTGTTGTATTAGCTGTGTAATTTTATATTTGTGTGGTGTTTCCAAATTGTTTGTTTTTGACATTCTTTTTTTACTTGTCTGCGTAGGTGAAATGGGGTTGTGATTTGCAGAGTGAACACGAGCGTTATATAACTGAAGAGGCATTTGGTGGATGCCCTGTTATAATCAGAGACTATCCAAAGGCATGCTATTTTTCCCCCTCATTTTCTGTTCACACTATCGTTCAAGCTGCAGTATATGGAAGACAGTAGAAGATGTCATTGTAAATATCATTTAAATTGGATGACAATGTCCTCGAGGCAATCTGTAGAATCCCCAAAAAGTTAAGAGAAATATTTTTAACTTTTTCAATTCAACTCTTTCAGGATATCAAGGCATTTTATATGCGACAGAATGATGATGGAAGAACAGTTGCTGCGATGGACATGTTGGTTCCAAAGGTAATTTATAAGATATCTCTTGTATATAATCACTATCAGTAGTGTTTGTAAATAACAAATTTTATCCAAGTAAATAACAAATTTTCGGTACTATCCAAAAGAGTAGAAATATAGGTTCAGGAATAATACTTAAAAAAGGAGCACCTACCTTGTGTGTCTGATTTATTTTATTCAGCTGGGGCTCTGATTGTTTGTCTAGTGAAATAGGACAGGAGTTATTCCAAGTTATATATTATAGTTTAACAATGCTGGGCTGGTGAAGCCTCGTGATTATATAACGGTAGATGGCAGTATGTTTTTTTCGTGGGTTAGCGGAACTATATGCACATTGTTATGATTTAATTTCATTCTCTCCTTGTTAGATTGGTGAACTTATTGGTGGAAGCCAAAGAGAAGAACGACTTGAGCATTTAGAAGCTCGTTTAGATGATTTAAAGCTGAATAAGGATGCATATTGGTGGTATCTTGATTTGCGTCGTTATGGTTCAGGTCAGATGTCTTTCTTTTAAGTCTTTTTTCTCGAGTTCCCTATTATCAGTGTTCTATCTACTTTATTTGAACTGTCTCATTCTATCTTTTGGGTCAACTGGTCATCGTTGTAACATTGCCATCCCTACCCCACACAACCAAAAAAACAGTTATTAAAGAAACTTTTCCTCTACCTTATTGTAATGTAAAACTTTTTTTGTTAAAGTAATGTCAAATTTAGTCACGAGTTCCCGCATATATGCATTGTTCATGGACAGAAGCTGATCTCGTGTTGAACTAAATGTAAAGTAATGTAGACTCTATTGAAGACACACAAATGTTGTAAATACACTCCAGCTCCGTCTCTACTCATAAATTTCACTTTTTCAGTTTTTTTGGGTTATAAAACAAGGTTTTAAGTTAAGGAAAAAAGAGGAAATACAAGAAAACCGATGGGAAGCCACATATCTGTCGTCAATTTTTCTGTTTTTGTTTGGTTATTACAAGGAATTTATGCACATTGAAGCAATATATTCCCTGCTAGTAGATGGATGTGAAATGCCCGAACACGATTTGTGCAAGCTGATTGTACTTATCTTTGTTTTAACTAATGAATAATGTTGTTTCCTGTCAAAAATTTGCCAGTTCTTTGCAATCATCTGGCTTCATTCTTTGTAAATTAAACTTCAATTCAATCTGTCTTTCTAAAGAATAGCGTGATTGCTTCAGTAAAGAATAGAATTACCAAATTTATATTGTGTCATTATTTTAGTCGTTAATCAGAAAAGTATTGATAGTATTATAATGTTTAAGAGATTATTAATTTAAGTTAGGAGTTTATATTTTTTTTAACTCATGATAGCGAGTTTTATAGTGTGTCTTCTTGGTATGCAGTTCCTCATGCAGGCTTTGGTTTAGGATTTGAAAGACTTGTCCAGTTTGCAACAGGAATGGATAATATAAGAGACGTGATTCCTTTTCCTCGAACACCTGGCTCGGCTGAGTTCTAGTATTTTATTTAGACATTGCAGATTTATTTGGAATCTGCATTCTTTAATTGTATTTTTTTTACATAGTTATTCTATATAATGTTTTTAAATTTTTTAAACAAAAATAATTAATTATTTAGTGATTTAATTAAAAAATGATTTGAGTAAGAAAACAAAATTTGTATCGAAAAATATAATTTCAATGTACTGTAATTTAGTTAAATTATTTTTGTTTGTAATAATTATTCTGCCTTATTCTTTTATTTATTTTTTTAGATTTAATATTTTTTAACAATATTTTAAGGATTTTTTTTAAACAAACATTTATGCGGAAGCATGACATCCCAAATAAATCTTATATCATTTGCAGCACCCGAATAAATGATTACATTTATTGATTAATAGGATAACGGGATATAGAATAATGCATATTATATGCAGGGGCCAGAGTTCGAACCCAGGACACACCACTTATTCACCTTAAAGGTGAATTTCTCTAACCGTTAGGCTACTCGACAAAAAAAAATAAAAATACTGCCAAAATTCAAGAAGACAACAAAAAGTTTGTACAAGTATCTCATTAAATTTTATATCATAAAATTCAATGAGATAAAATCTGGTGTAGGACAAAAGAGTGCAATTCAACAACACAATTAGCAATAAGACCAAACTTAAAATATTAGCAATCAACCATCATCTATATATGTAATTAGAATGACCTGATCTATTTCTAAAAAGTCGTCTTTGATGCACCATGATAACAAATCCTTCCAAATGAAGTGAAACATTTGAAAGTCATAATTAGGTGGTTTATTGACACAGGTATTGCCTTCCCTATAAATGCACGAGTTAAGTCATAGACACTATTTGTGGAGTCATATCCCTAGCTGCCATTCCATAGGAACCCATATTTTCCTCTCCTAAGAGTTCAATAATTTGATTTGAAACATTATGTTGGTGGGTGCCTTCCTCTCGCTGCTCGTCATCATCAAGGTTGATTGGATTTCTCCACCTAGCTATCAGCTAAAAGGTAATATTGATGGTGTTGCTAGGGGTTCCACAAGTATCTCTGTCTGTGGAGGTATTTTTACTGGTTGTTTTGCCGCAAATTCCTTATAACATGATTACGAAAAAATATATCTAGTAGATAAGAGCAAATGTAAAGTTCTTGATCATGCAATAAGCATGGTTACTTCATGTAAAATAAGTCTTATCTTATGTCCCTGTGCCATCGCTTTTTTTAAAGAGTTTTTCTTGGTGCCAAAACACAGTTTTTTGCAAGCAATACTAATACAACTTGAGGAGGTTGAGCTGGGTTGGCAGCTGTAAGAATTGTTGTCCCGAAAGAACAAGCGTTTGTAGAAATTCTGTAGAAAAAGGACTAAAGAAGGAAGTGCCTCTTTTTGCTAGCATTGCTCTATTATCAAGGTCTTAAGCATAACATGACAATATGACATTAGTCTCTACATAGTAACTTCCGAAGCAATTTGTGATCTATGGTTGGAGATGCTCTAAGATCAAAGTGTGAGAACCTTAAGATGTATGGGGAAGTACATGAGACAGCCTTTCAGGGCAGCGTGAACATATAAATTTATTAATTAATAAGAAAAAATAAATAAAACAAAAATAAAAAAGACAGACCCAAATCAAGAAATAATAATCATTTAAATTTAAAATTCAAGTTTAAATACCGACAACATAAAAAAATTTGGCATCATCATATTTATGTGTAATACAAAAGTTATTATGTATGTATTTTTTTTACCAAAATAAGAAAATAGATGTTAATAAATTAATGTATCACTAGGAGTGATTTGAATTTAATTCAATTTCTCTCATAATTGGATTTAATCCAGTTACTCTCATAGTTGGACTCACTTCTAGCATCCTGTGTTGTGTGTGTTTTCAGTTTCACATCATCAAGCACTCTGAAGCAGGTGCAGGCATCAATCTTTATCCACAAGTATGAAATAATGATCTTAAGGTTGAAATGCAAACATAAGCTTTGGACGGTGACACCACGAGATGTTTATGGTATGAGGTTATTCATAAAATTTTGCTAGGAAAAAAGGCATTTGACACTGCCTAATGCCTTGTGAAGCTGCTGCATCTACCATTACAATTTTCAACAAGGGTGATTATTTCGGGCAACAATTTTGAAATGCTCCTGAAGGATGGGTCAAATGGATGATATAGTTCCACACACTAGTGATAGGGGTGAGGCTTGATTGACAATGGTTCTTTTCTTTTGTGACCAGCTTTCTTTCCAACACTGATTGTGATTTTCACACATGGCAATTCATTTGGATTTGAGAAAATCTGTCCATGACCTAATTCTAAACATATGATTCTAGCAATAGAGAAAACTGATTTGTCTCTAGACTAAACAGCAAAACTAACACAATTATTTAACTTTTTCTAAGCTCGCTTTGGGCATGGAAGAGGTTGTAAAGTATGACTAGTGGTTTTTGGATATGGATCTATGACAAGCTGTGGATTCATGATTTCAGACTTCGTTGAGCAAGTGCAACAATGAAGGTATATCACTCTTTCTATAATACCTTATAGGATCATGGCAAAGGAAGGATAGCAAGTAATGTGGGGAAAATAATATCATCCTAAAATCCCTAATTATACAACACAGATTTGAAGAAAAGGGAGTCACCAAGTATAAGACCCTTAAGACATAAGAAGATAAATTTACTACTCTAAATCAAAATATAAACCTCATTGAATCCAGCTTTGTAATGTCCATGTATGATAGAGATGAACACAAGAGATAGATTGGCGGGACACATTTTATTTAGTAGATCCCGCTAAACTAGATTCAATCCTCCAAAATCACATCTCAATCAAATCCTGAATCTATTTCCCATTTACCGAGCCAACTATTATAGGACTTCACATATCAGTTTGCAACATTGTTCTGGTGAACTAGAATTCTTAAGTTGGCTATCTTTCGCACAAGTCACTCACTCAGCAACAGCTATTAGAATGCAATTACTATAGCATGAACACGAAAGGCTACCACAGACCTATCACCACATACACCAAAACTAAAAAGAACCAACAATAAGGATTCTAGGTTTTCTAAGCTCAGTGAATGCACTTCACAGCATAGCTTAAAACACATAAATCCCACATACAATTGTGCAAAAACACCTGAATGGCATTGAATTTAATCCATAATTAAACTACTAAACTGTTTCCACACCGATTGGTAATTAAACAAACTATTCCAAAATTAACTAGGACAACAAAACTCTTTCATTTAACATAGTCAGAAATTTCATAGTTCCACAATTCATGAATCAAATAAAAAAAAAAGTAACATTAAAAAAACTTCCACTAAGCATCATCCTCACTTCTCAGATGAGTTAGGTCCACGCTTCTTTCCGAATCCCACCACTACAATAATAACAATCATACAAAACCAAAATCAGAAAAAGAGAAAGAAAAAAAAAACTATCATCATGAAATTTACAAGGTTTACAGATCTAACAAAACAAATCGTAAAGTGAAAAGTAAAAGAAAGAACGATAAAATTACCGGCGGTGACGAAACGGCGATTGTATTGCATACGCTTGTGAGCACGGCCACGTGGCTGCTTCTTCTTGTCTTGCTTTGCAACTTTTGGGGTTTGTCCCCTAACTTTTCCAGCACGAGCAAGGGAACCGTGTACTTTACCTGCATTTCCAATTTGAATTCATCGCATTCATTCACTTTTCACAAACACTGAAATCGAAACCAATTTTGAAGAAATCGAATCAATTAATAATCAACTCACCCATAGTGAAGACGAATTTGTCAGATTCTCTCTTTCTCGCTTTGATTCGATTTGTAGCAGCAGCTCTCGGATTAAACCCTAGAACCTCAACCACAAATGCCCGCTCTATTTGTATTGTTGGGGTCAAAGGTTGATGTGGGCTTATTCATCGTGGACACGTATTTTGGGCCCTCTTATGAAAATTAAGCCCATTTTCTTCATAATTTCTTATTATTTATTGGAGGATTAAAGCTTGTATTTTTTTTAAAGAAATAAATATTTTATAATTAAATTTGTTTTTTTTTGTTGATAAAAATGGTTAATTAGTTCTATTGCAAATGAAGTGGAAAACATTACATGAAACATACAAACAAAAATTCATAGGTTGTATCGTTTGAATTCAAACATGGTACACCAATAGGTATGTATACGTGCACCAGACCAATAAAGTAGCGATCAACTATGTATTGCCTAAAATTCTATAAGAAGTAATTCATTCAAAGACAAAAACAAATATAACTACCATAAAAACAAACTATTTTAGTGTCATTAAGGTTGTGTTGGGATAGAAAAGAGAAAAGGAGGGGAGAAAGAGTGTCAAAAGAGGGTAAGGAATGGAATAAATTTAAAATGTTGTTTGGTATAAGAAAGATATAATAGAGAAATAATATTTTTTTTTAATGAGAAGATATACTCTTTATAACATCATAGTCCAAATCTTATTATTTGCTTCATTTAGGATCTTGATTCTTTTTTTCTTCTGACCTTAATGCCAAAAAAATTCCACTTCTGACCCTCTAGGAGAATTATTAACATAAAAGACCCACTCTTTTTTTTTTGTAGTGGTCATTACCGTCAAATCAGATGGCGGTATTGGCAGAACGTGACACATGTCATTGGACAAAAAAAACGGCTGACCAATGACACGTGTCATGTTCTGCCAATACCACCAACTGATTTCGCGGTAATGACCACTACAGGACAAAAAAATTGAAAGTGGGTCATTTATGTTAATAATTTTTATAGGGGTCAAAAATGAGTTTTTTTTTTTGGCATAAAAAAAAATATAGAATCTTAGGAATGAAATCTTAGACAAACTTTACATGTTTCTTAGTCTTTCTTTGTAAAGATTCTTTAAACTTATTTTTATTATCTGTAACCGAGGCTCTTAGGAATGAAAGCTCTTACCTTTATTAGAAAGATATATTTTAAGGTGCCAATCAATCATAACCGCACAAAGATTTAATTAGATAAAGCTACATAGACTTTGTTGCTGAATCTAATTTAAAACCTGAAAATTGTTCTATATGCATTTTAGAATACACCTAAAACTTAACATCAACAGTATTAAATTCTCACAAGGGTCACAGGATAGGATATAGATGTTGCCACACATGCAAGTCTCTGGCACAAAATAATGTCGAACCATTTTAAGCAATTTTAGATGAAGCATCATTGCACAGTAAACTTGATCACAGCTTTATGGGAATCAACATATATAAATTTTCCTTTTTTCCTTCCATTACATGCATATTCTTATACTCTCCATGGTCTCAAATTGAAGAAAAATGCACCAAACGATTTTAGTATTTTACAATTGCATTCTGTTCATTTCAGTTTTAGTATTTTACAATTGCATTCAGATAAAACAATTTATGTGCCAGATAAACGAGTCTCTATATCCTTAACATAATAGCACCACTTGTTGATTGTCAAATACGAATTCAGTGTTGGTTTGGCTAGCAATAAATCACAAGAAGTCATTAAGATGCAAAAGTAGTGAAACCTTTTATTTCTGCAGAATAAACTACTTCAACCATTAGCCATAATGATTAGTCCACTAATTACTCTCTTTACCTCTCACTTCCCGTTTTCTTGGTTTCACACTCCTTGCATGGTTCCAAACCAAAATGCAGAAAAGCTACTGTTTATTTTCAAGTTGGAGAATTGCTATAATATGTTTTTGTGGACAACACTACAAAATGATATATTTTATATTTCATTCAACAGAAACTTTTGTTAACTTATTCTGAATAGAAAAGTTGATTTCAGTTTACAAGTTGAGTTTCAATATAAAAAGCGTATGCAGCGATATTAAGTAGACATCTAAGTAAATTCACGATGTTTAGTGACTGTACTTTCAGCATTTGCTTTGATTTGATTTCTCAAGCTCCACGGAATCTGGATGACTTGCAGCAAAAACCCATTCCACCTGTTATATCATAAGTGCCATTAAAAACTAAAGAACTTTCTTATCTTTTCTCCCGTTCTATAAGATTGCTAGGCAAGTAAGTCATATCTACCTCCTTAACTAACGAATCTGTGTTTGGCAACTCAATTTCGTCCGGAACTCTATTTCCAATACCATTTTGTGGCGGCATAAGTTCTTTTCTAGAGTGAAATCTTGGATGCCCTTTCCCTCTTCCAGCACCTAAAGTATCACCACCATAGCCAAAGAATTTCTTAGCTCCACGTCATTGCCCGCTATGTCTACCTCTGTGTAGTATGCCCGGATCTTCACCTTCCCATCGTATATCCTCAGGTGATATCTGCAATCAATAAGCTTTTAGCCATGTGTTTGTAGAAGGAGAGAACAGTTTGCACTTGAGAAGAAGAATTAAGATTACCTAACATACATCAAAATGACCAATAGTCCCTTAAAAATGAAGCAGAATGATTAGGGATTGACTTCAAACCCTCATTGCAAACACTGAAACGCAAAGTGTGAACAATTGTGCTGTGATTCTCGGCCACAACCGGTGCTCCTATTGAACGCACATCACCGTCTGAACATATCACGGTGGACGACAGCACCGGACCCATTTTTGCCATAGCACGCTATAGCGGCGCAATAGGCAGGGAGCAACCTAAGACTTAAGTCCCAAAAATTCTCAACAAAAGTTACTTCCTCCGGTCCTTTTTTTAAGACACAAATAGGTCAACAAAAGTTGATGTATTTGGTCTATGTTATGAAACAAAATAGGGTTCAACTGTTCCTAATCTCAGAAGGCGTGTCATTAGCGATTCTGAACTCAATCATATAGGAATTATTTTTCTTGCTTTATTTATTCAATGCTATTTGCTTTATTCCCTATGCTACAAAAGATAGGGAATAAATACCTCTTTGATAGCGTTTGCATCAGATAACATTGTGAAAGAAAAAAAAAAAGAATCTGAAACTTATGATAATTTTTGCTGTCATTACAATTTAGAACTACTCAAATGACTACAGATACAATACCTTATGCGGTGGAGCTCCTTATGTTCGTAATCTGAAACCCTTAACACTATTCCGAACTCAGTTATTAAACTTTCTTTTTCCTCATTAATTAATAAAAATAAAACACAGGTTATAATTCTTCAAAACAGACCAATATAAAGATAATATAAAAGGTGTCATCTTGCTCAATTTGATGACTTTGAACAGAAGCTAAATCATGATTTTTTTTATAAAAAAAGAACACACAAATAAGAAACAAGGACATCATTGTAAACTACCAAATTTAACTTTGCTCAAATGTATTGATTTGTCCATTCTTTGTAGAAAGGCTCTTTTCTTAATACTGATAACACTATTTTTAAGATTTAATTAGCTGCGAGACTTTTTTACGATCTAAAAGTTCCTTTAAAACAAAGTTAAAATAAAGTCCTTTTGGAAAGGAGTTAAAGCTGTTTGGTTTTTTTTTTTTAGTTAAAAGTTGTTTGGCAAAATATTGTACAAAACTTACTTCTCGACAATTTATCTTACAAGCACCTCTCTTCAACTCACGCCGAAAACATTTTCTTTTATTTTTTAATATTATATTTCAATATGTTTTTTCTTTCATTTTATTTTATTTTATTGAACCGGTCCTTTTTTTTTGAAGGAGGGTCCATTTAATTTTATTATCTTTTTTTAAGGAATTTTATTATCTTTTTATCACTTATATATTTAATTTCAATATCGTTTAATTATCACAACCTCGTAAATATTTTTATTCACGCTGTCATTAAATGACACCAAATATTTTTATTCCCATTCTTCAACCTCGCAAATACACACATATTAACGTTTAGAGTAATACTTTATGTCCGTCTGTCTGTTTTGTTACGCTAATCCGTATTTTTTTTTTAGTGGTGCATAATGCGTATAATTATTTTTATAAAATTTTGATTTTAATTAAAAGTACAAGTATATGTAGATGCCTAAAAAAATTATGCTTATATATATTTTGTACCTTTATATTGTAACAAACTATGCATATCTTTTTCTTATTAAAAAAACTAAACATATCTTTTTCAATGACACTAACAATGTAACAAATATAATATCATATAATATATATTTTTGAATGACACCAAAAATATGGTATTCTTATAACAAAATTTGTTATAGAATATAATTGGAAAAGAAAAAAACCAACTATTCTCTTTACACACACACGTATACACAAAATAATTATACGCATTATACAACCATAAAAAAAAATTATACGCAATAGTGTAACAAAAAAACAGACAAACTGACATAAAGTATTACTCTAAACCCTAATGTGTGCGTATATTTGCGAGGTTGAAGAAAGGGAATAAAAATATTTGGTGTCATTCAATGACAACGTGAATAAAAATATTTGTGAGGTTGTGATAATCAAACGATATTGAAATTAAATACATAAGTGATAAAAAGATAATAAAATTCCTTAAAAAAAGATAATAAAATTAAATGGACACACCTTAAAAAAATGGGTCGGTTCAAAAAAAAATTAAATGGAAGAAAAAACATATTGAAATATAATATTAAAAAGGGTCTTGTTAACGAGTGTCCCCTTAAGCTTCCCAAAATTAGTAATTATTCCTTTAAAAAGTCAACTATTACAATTTCCAATGCATTCCATACACAATTTTTCATTAAAAGCTTACCATTTATAGTGCTTAAAGAGTGCCTTGGGGGCACTCGTTAACATTTTCCTATTAAAAAATAAAAGAAAAGGTTCCCAGCATGAGCTGAAGAGAGGTGCTTGTGAAATAAACTGCCGAGAAGTAGTTTTTTGAAGTAGCATTCAACAACTTTTGGCCAAAGCTCATTTCATTCAATTTTATGCATTCTAAAAAAAGTACTTTTTTTGGAAGGTATTTTATTAATATTATGTTTGGCCTAACTTCTCCTTAAAAATATAGAGAAACTGAAGAAAAAAAAAAGTCGAGCCAAACTGTACCGTAGATACACAGCTACAAAGATTTTGCACCTACTTCCAAAGTCACATATGTTTGATTCAATTTGCTGAAATTTTAAAATAACTAAATTCAATCAGAAAACCACTTAGGTTTAAATGACAAAAAACTCGATTTCTCTTCAATAAAGTGAGTTTGAAATGAATAGAAAATAAAGTTATAAAGATACATTTCTCTTATTTAAAAAATTTAGCTTTCGATTTTATGAGTCGAAAAACTAAAATAGAAGAGAAGTTATCCTTTTAAATGGAATTGAAAAAGTCGTTGCATTGGGGGCATCCATGATTGAAAATTGTAACTATGGGAGCATTCTTGGTGTTATGGGTTAGGGCACAATAGAATCTCAGTCCACAAGTTTGAATTTTGGTGATTGTTGTTTAGTCCCTTAGACTGGTATATCACAAACAGTACCATCCAATGGATCAACCTCTATTGACAATCAAGCAAGCATATTAAGCAATTATGATAACTTCCAACCAAATATAAATTACACTGTGTATATAGGTAAAATAACTTATGTAAGCTATCACTTCAAATCAAGGAGGGCTCTAATTTGTAAATTAAATTCCATTTCATAACTGAAACAATTACAAGTGGGGCAAAACTTATATTTCACATTCCCTAGACTACTCTTTTGTCCTTGATATGTTGAGGCCTCTTTTTCTCGAGAAACATGGTGTGTCCTTGTTTAATAGAATGAACAAATGAGTGGTACTACTCCGCTACGTGGTATATCCTTGCTAAAAAGACACCAGTTCCTTTCTTGACCTTGAGCCTTAGATGGTGGTCAGTGCCAACTCCCTTAGCATTTTAAGCAAAACAAGAGGTGGTGCGAAAAGACGGCCAGGGGAATATGGCTTTTCCTTCTTCATGAACTTCACCAGATGTACACTGGCATTTGGGGCATCAAAATGCAGCAGGACGTCCCAACTACTCTGATGATTGATGACCATGAACAAAAATTGATATTTACAGCTTAATTATGTGTTGAAAGATCAACCTCGTGAAGATCTTCTCCGAAAATCCCACTCTTCATAGGTGTACGCATTGAAGAAATGTCGTCAGACATATATGTAGATGGCGGCATTCCCAAAGCTTCCCCCAAAGGCATAATTTCACGCATTTTTGTGGGACTATATGTAACATCAGTACTCCCACCCCATGAAACTGTCCGCCGTGAGTGAGGAGAACGAGAGTTACTGCCACTCACCACTGTTTCATGGTTTGCAAAGTTGCCCATACTTGGACACCTTTGCCAGGTCGATGGTGATGCGTGTTTGGGGGATTGGAATGATCGATCATTCCTATATGATGTTGAAGGATTTTCATAAGCTAAATTATCTTCCTGATTGTTTTCTTCTATCGCCTCCATTGTTTGCTCATTTGATGATGGCGCGGGAGTAGGAATAAAAAACTTGGCATTGGCAGCAACAACAGGTTTGGCAGATGGTACAGATGGTGACTGAAACAGGTTTGCAGAATTTCCACCACCTTGGTTGAAGGTGTCAACATACCTGTACAGTCCATAAAAGTTGGTCAATTTAATCTGCTTTTTGAATGTTCTTGATAGTCAAGAGAATGAATTATCACTAAAAAAGGTATCCTCTTGTTCAAGGAAGGTAATCCGGCAGCATGTAAGTGCCAGTACCGGTCATTCCTAATTCAATATTTCCACAATGCATACTTTTATGATGCCTAGAAACAAGACTTAGTCTCCACTCAGTCCTGACAAAGGTAAATTATGCCTCAAGGCTGTGCTAGTTATAACTTTTGAACACAACTATTCTTGCAGCTTTATAATGGAGTGTATGGCAGGCAGAGTATTTTTATTCAGTACTTTATAATCAAGATAACTAGAAATGTATAAAAATGAATTTGGTATACCAAAAATATTCCTCGGAATATTAGACAATGTTTAGAGGAAGAACTTTTATGTGAAGTTTCCTACCTTCATGGGAATCTTGGGTTCCTATCCCCCTTGTGAAAATTATTTGTCATAAAACATAATTAAAAAAACATTTATAGGAATATTAGCTTTCTAGGAACATTTTTTGAAGTATTCATACCAATCATGTAAATTTAAGATTAACAAATTAAGATTCCTAAGAAACTTATAAAAGGTCCACTAAATGTTTGAACACTGACAACTATTTCTCTTACCAAGTTCAAACAACAACATGGTCTTAATAAAAATTACAAAGTAACTGCTTACCTTGACCGAATACCAACGCGGCCACGAGCGGAGAAATGATTTGTACCAGGTGGTATAGGTGGGATCCCTGGAGTAAGTTCAGGATTTGATGTTTTTAAATCAGACCCCTCTTTCGAAGGTGGTCCTTCTGTCTTCAATGCAGATTGCAAGTTGTATTCAGTTAAACCATTCTGGAAAGCTGCAGTTGTTGGAGGTGGTGGCAGTGCAGTTTCTTCGGCAGGAGGTGCAGCACCTTCCTCTACCCATCTTTTTAGGTTTTCATCATAATAGAACTTGTTCTTTTCACCCAATTTAGCCTTTATATAGGACAACATAAGAACCTTTGAATTGGCACAGTTGAAATAAAAATGGAAATAAAACGTGGAATTCAAAGGAACTAATATACCTGTTTTCCAGGGCGAGGTTTCAAGACTAGACCCATTGTCTTTTGCAAAAGTTGTGAGCCAAAACTAAAACGAGAAAAGCGCGATGTGCCCCCTGATGCTTTTCCTTGTGCATCATGTGAGGTTTCCTGTCATGAATCAACCAAATTTTATTTTCTCATAAAATAAAATATACTAAAACTTAACCAAATGCACGAATATGTAAACTTTTAAAGAACACTAAACCCTTAAGGCCTTAATAAATCACATACCTGTCGAGGGCTTCTACCAAAGTCTGGCTCTGAAACACTTCTATTAGATTTTGTCATTCTATTATTGTCAGATGTCCACTCGCCATTGGGTTCCATAGAACCAGATGGAACTAAGGAAGACATGGCCATTGTTGATTGGCTATTGGACACTCTATGTGCCCCAGACTGATAATTTTGTTCATTTCCATGGACATTTCCTTGTGACGATGGAGCAGGTGGTGGTAAACCACCAACGACTCGATGAGCAGTACTATCAAAAAAGTTCAGCAATTTGCCAACTAATTTGCCAGGGGCCAAATTTGCAGCATACCCACCCTGAACATATATTGTTTAAAGAGGATAAATAACGAGACTAAAAAAAAAAGACTCGATAATGACAAGGAAGAACCTGTTGGTGGGTTCTAATCCTCTCCTCGAGAGATGATAGCCTTTGCTTCCATGTTTCAACTTCTGGTGCGCGGCCAGTTTTTAAGGATTTCAGCACTGCTTGGCAGTACCTGAAGTCACATAACAACAATAAGGCAGATTACATAAAGCATAATATCACAAAATAATATTCGATTAACTTACTTCAAC
>Ga0315913_1001197_pt1 | contig 27679 bp, 17 predicted proteins | sample MpolsnodulesMG_FD_207736 | JGI IMG/M metagenome (GOLD analysis project Ga0315913, IMG submission 207736) | Medicago polymorpha root nodule microbial communities from Los Angeles, California, United States - small nodules | ecosystem: Host-associated > Plants > Roots > Nodule | place: USA...
ATAGGGTTCGTGAAGGTGTGGGTATAGCAACAAACAATGTTGCTGAATATCGTGCAATGATATTGGGAATGAGATATGCTCTTAAAAAAGGATTCACCAGTATCTCTATACAAGGGGACTCTAAACTTGTGTGCATGCAGGTTAGCCATTTATATTCTTATGTTAAGTTTATTCTAACATAATTAAATGTTTATACATTTTATTACAGTATATTTCCATTGTTTCTTTAGTTTTCGCATCTTATAGTGTTGTAATATTTTCCTTATTTTAGATTGAACATTTATCAGAAAACTATGTACAAAATATCAACAGTATTGTGATAAACTTGATTAATTTTGAGAGAATACTCGAAGTTTATGTTCATAGATGTTGCTTCTTTGCCAGTGGTCTTATGGGACCTATCATCCTATGGAAGCACTAAATGTCAGGTTTCATTTCCATTGGCCGCATTTGATAGATGAGTTAGATCAGACAAAAAGTGTTATCAGTACATTTTAAAATTTTAAATAAAACAGGACTACCGTTGAAAAAGTAGTATTCATTGGTTTTATGAAGAGTGGAATTGTGGAAAACATAATATAATACTTTGCTCCATTGAATTCTGTGTGCAAAACTCGCATTTGGTCTCACTTTGAAGCAGGAGCCAATCGTGCCTCATCCCCTGACCTGGTATTACCACTTCATTTGTAACCAAAATATGGAAAAACTTTGCTACTTGAAGCAATTAACATAGCCTAGCCTTTACTGTCAACCCAGCTTTGCCTTTCAGCCTTTAAAAATTAAGTATCTTGTAAACACAGTTTACTCACTCACTGGTTTTGATAACCCCAAGTTTAAAATCATAATTGTATTAAGAAAAACAGTACGTTTTTTACTTTAATGATGGACATATCTTTTGAAATCAACTTGACAAAGATGGTTTAAATTACCAAATTTGTCTTCTGCTGTATTAAGTTATGATAAAAACTTAAAATTACAGCTTTATTGTGTATTGTGTTGTCATCTTTGAATAGAATAAATTACAGCTTTGCAATGCGATTTACCTGAAATTACTGTGTCCTAGTGGTGTATAGATTGACTCTACCATCCTGTACTTGATACCGTTATCACTCACATACCTGAAGTTTTCTGTGTCCATCCATTATGCACCAGCTAGTAGCAGCATCACTGACACATGAATACGCTTTGAACACCTTTTTTTCTTTCTAGTTTGTACCATAGGCCCTAGGGGACACAATAATGGAACAAACCACAGATTTGCAGTCAGATATTTTATATGCCACATCAGGGAAAAGTAATTTTAGTGTAAATCACGTTACCCTTTAACATGTCAACTAAGTACGAGAAAAGCATCTAATTTCATCTAGGCCATTTTAGTTTCTAACCTATTTCTGATGTAGAATAATCCAATAGGATTTGTAATTGCAGGATACTCCTCCATGAAAAACCTGTAGTACTTCTCTAGGATGTAGTCCTCTGAATCTCAATTGTTATTACCTTGAAGGCTTATATATAGATCTAATAAATCCAAACACCCGAATAAGCTGTTTCTGTTCTAAGTTGGAACAAGACAATCCAAAATAGAATAAAATCACCACCTAACAAAAATTATAACAAGTCCATAATTACACAATTAAAACCATTAACAAATGATAGAACAGAAGTATTCTAGTCTACATCATTTTCAGTTGCTAGCATATGGTTATTGTAATTTACAGTTTGTTTCTCTTCAACTTTCCAATGCTACATGAAACAGATTGATGGTTTATGGAAGGTCAGGAATGAGAACTTATCTACATTGTATAAGGTGGCCAAAGAACTCAAGGATAAATTTGTGTCATTCAAGATCAGTCATGTTCTAAGGGTATGCACAGTTTACTGAACTCTTGGTGTATATGGAATTATATTCGGCTTTATATTAGCTATTTATCAAGTACCTTAATCTTGCAAATTATCTAAAGTATGAGAAATATGTGTTTTCAGTCAAACTCAAAAAACAAAAAAACAAAAAAATGTGAATAGGTGATGCCTTCTAGAAGACTAGAACTTCTGAAGCTTATGATTTCCCCCTTTACTTAGAAGGGGTCTGTTTATCTTATACATACATTGCTGGAATCCATTGAACGTAAGGGTATTATTTATTAAGTATTTAACGTTAAAAATCAATGAGATGAAGGCAGTATTTGGCGCACGAATAGAACAGAAAACTGTTCCATTCTTCTTAGTATCAATCTTTTTAGAGGAACCAAAATATATTACTTTTTAGCTCATATCCTATTATATTCAAGTTTAAATCCACCAAACATAGAGTGTAATCTATATGTTTTCTTCTGTCCTTAGATACACGTCTACTAAATGGCATTGCCTCCTTAGTGGTACATAGTGTTGTCGGTGGCGAATGGCTGAAGACCGAAAATCCGCCATATGAACGAACATTCCATTGATGCCTATGGTGCCGCCATAACAGGCATCCCTTCACAAATTTCCTATGGCGGTTGTCAAAATATTGGCCACGCCATTCCGCCATCACCGCTATTTAGCAACATTAGATACATTTTCATTGAATCCTATAAATGCACCGGTTCCATCCCCTTTCTGGTTAAATTTGCTTTCTTAGTGGCAATTTGTTGATGACTTGATGGGCATAATTCCCTAGTAGCTAATTCTGCTTCATAGACAAGCCTTCTAAGTCAAGTTCTTCAATGCATAGTAATGGTTTTACCTTGTATTCATTTGTTAAATGAATAGCTTCTTTCCTTTGAGATATAATGTGTTGGGAAAAGAGCCTCCTTATTTGAATCTTATATATGTGCATTAATAAGACTCCATATGCTTTTATTTGCGCTTCAAAAATAACTTTATGTTTCCTTTGTCAAGCACTTGAACTCCGAGGCTGATGCTCAAGCAAATTTGGCCGTTAATCTTGCTGGTGAGGCTTTCAAAATCTTAAATGTTTGTTCATCTTTAATGTACATGTACCTTTTCATTTGTGTGTATCGTTAAACCTTGCTATGCTTTCTCTGATTCTACAGATGGCCAAGTTCAGGAAGAGTATGTAGGTTAATTCATTCATGGCACAGTTAATGGCTATTTTTTGGATGATTGCCTTCAATATACGGACTTTTGTCAGTTCTTTCATTTATTGGTGTCAATTATATAGCAATCAAAACCTCACAAACGAACGATTTTGAACTAGTTCTCTATCACTGTTCATGACCATTTGGTAATGTTTTCTAGTTCAATGTAGTTTTACTGATACAAGCTGGGTATTGGCCCTCAGCAGTCACCAGTGCCAATGATAATAATCTTTAACATCAGAAGTTTTTCAATCTCTGTCAAAGGGTGCAGAGTGAAAGATTCCCATTAGCCACTTGAAGTGGGATTTTGTGATTTTCATTCTTGGAGATATGGTAGACCAGAAACTCCTTATTGTCTATTGCAGACATTATTATTACACTAATTATGCTTCTTGGCTGAAAGTGATGTTTCATTTCTTGTAATAGTATTAATATTGGCTCAATGCCCACTCATCAAATACATCTTCTACTTTAGCTAGTTTGTTGTACACAACAAGATCAATGAGTAGTGCATTTTCCATGCACACCTGGTATAACGCCGGGGTAAAATATCAAAAGCATTGAGATGTTGATAGTAAGTCTGTTCACTGAATCCAGATTCTTGTCTATCTCAGTGTTTAGAAGCTTTTCTTCAAAAACCAGTTCATTGATTTATCTTCCTCTGAGCATCTGAAGACTTTTATAGATAAATTAAATAAAGAAAAGGAGTACATAGATAGGTTAACAAGAGATCCATGACAATACAACACAACAGTGGGGTGATGATTGGGTATTTAACCTGAAAAACCTTACTCTTTATGTACAAAATATCTGAAAAACCTATTAAGAATCATACGAAAAACACCTAAAGAAATGCACATAAGTTTTATTACCTACCATTCTCCACCTTGTTGACTGACCATCAGACACTTAATTATAAAGGTCCATCACTAAAATCTTATCGGGATCAGCAGAGAAGAGTGTCGATGTTTATAACTCTTGATTGTATTTGTGTCAATTTGATTCCTCATATTTGTGGGATGAATTAGTTGAACGACATGGATATGTGATAGGATTTGATCTCTTACCAAGTTGTTACTAACTAAAAGGTCGTACCTTGTGAGCTTGATACATTTGCAATCCTAATATTCAATGGTACACATGAAGAGACTAATCTTTCTTTGTTCATTTATAATTTTAGACAATAAAATGAAATTATGATAATGTAGGGGACTAGGCTAACATTTTGTTTTGAAGGGGGACTAGGCTGACAATGTTAAACACTAAATGAGTTTTTACTTCTTCTTCTTCTTCTTTTTTTTTATCAATCGAGTTTTTACTTAAAATAGCCCTGTTATGCAAATATAAGTTGATGTAAATGTTGGGGGGACTAGGCTTACAAATTTTTAATTTTCTTTTTTTTTAAGGGGAACTAGACTGACTATTTTTTTATTTTTTTTTACCAAATGAGCTTTACTATATGTCGTCCGAATATAAAAACGAAAATGAGTCAAAAAAGTTGATGTATTTGAAACAACATATACACCAAATACATCAAGTGTCTTGAATTATATTTTGGAACAGTGTATTATATGAAAATACACATGGTGTACGACACACAATTTATTACCCATTATGTCGTCTGATATTAAGTGTCATGTTTCAATTTTATTTTTTTATAAAAAATATATAAAAATTGTCACATTATTTTTCATTTTAAAATTAGAAAAATAAAGTGTCTATTACGTTAGAGTACTTGAATAATATCGTAAAGAATCTCTTTCAGCTTAATAAGAAATTTTGAGTTTGAATTCAGCTATGTGAATGTAACAATGTTAAATATCTTGAAGGGTGAGTTTTTGCCACTTATTACAATCATATCAGGTTTGAGAGATTAGTATACGCAAAGGATAAACCATAAAGGGTCTATTACTTTTCCAATATTACCTTTATTTATTAAAAAACAAAATAACTAGACTTTTGCCCTCTCTTGTACTAACAAAAAAGTTGAGTAAATAATGGGATTGAAAATAAATGAGTAGAAAAATACAAACATTATTTTGAAGAAGAAAAAAAAGTAGCATAAGTAATATTTTTGTTTAAGATGTGCATATTATCTTCACATACCCTCTGAGATGGAGGTAGTAGCATTTTTATGTAAAAGGTTTGTGAATTAATAATGTTTTTGATGGTTTATTCAAATCCCTGGCCAAAAACAATTTAACCAAACTACGATTTGCTATCAACATGCTGGAATAGCTCAGTTGGTTAGAGCGTGTGGCTGTTAACCACAAGGTCGGAGGTTCAACCCCTCCTTCCAGCGTTTTTCAATATTTTTGTGTATGTCCAATGGGAATGAGTATGACACTGATATGTGTCCTTTTTTGGAGTATGAGAGCTTCATATTGCAATCCTGAGCAACACAAATTAATAAATTTTAATCCATGAAACGAAACCACGTCCCTCACCTATATTTATATTTCAGTAACATTCTCGAAATAACATCATCCAAGATGTATGAGAGCTTCATATTGCAATCTTGAGCAACACAAATTAATAAATTTTAATCCATGAAACGAAACCACGTCCCTCACCTATATTTATATTTCAGTAACATTCTCGAAATAACATCATCCGAGATGTTGTGTTCAAAATAACCCACATATCTACTTTAAGCAATGCTATTCAAGATCACAATTTAATTAATTCACAAGATCGTACAAGTTTGCTCTCCTACTCATCCCCTCCAAACTAATGGGAATGAATATGACACTGATATGTGTCCTTTTTTGGAGTATGGGAGCTTCATATTGCAATCAAGATCACAATTTAATTAATTCATAAGATCGTACGAGTTTGCTCTCCTACTCATCCCCTCCAAACTAATTCGCATACAAAATCACATTTTGAGCAAGATCGATGCATAATTGCTTATGGATCATGAAATCACACATTGTATGCGATCTTCAGCGTAATATATTGTAACTCTTATGTTATAAATGTCACATGTACTACTGAAATGTTAAATGGCGTTTCATCTAAGCTTGATCTTTATTTGGTAGTTTGATGGTATACTTACAAAATAAGGAGCATTCATGTGACAATTTAGCTAGTTCAAGAAGCAAATATGATTCACCTTAAGCTAGAGAAAGATATAGGATACATTATGTTAGATGGTAATGTTGGATATGTTAGGATGCATTTGTCTCATTGTGGGTATGAATTTGTTTATATAAACATTGTATAACTTCATAATGAAATCAATGAAAAATATAATCAATGTTTTCCTCTCTCTAAATCCTAGAGTGTGATCCTTACTCAAATTGGATCGTATCACAGTTCTTCTTTTTCATCGTAAAATTTAAGGAAAAAAAAGTAGGTCTAAAATTTAAATTTTGAAACACAATAACATATAACTTATAAGTATCATATTGTTTTTCTTTTCCCCCTACTTCATGTTTACAACATCTAGTTTTTTCTTCACAATACCACTGTAGCCTAGCCGCTTGAAACCAATGTCTTAAAGTTTTAAAAACCAAACCGGGCAATTCAACCGTAAACTGACATTGCCTATAGTTCACTTGACTTGTGAAATAAAGTCCATACTTACCTTGTTGCCTGTGGATTATGTGGCAGATCGCAGAAGATAGCGGTTCGGTCAATTTTCTGCTACGTTGCAGTGCTATAACACCACCATAGCCTCTACATGACAACATGTGGTACTACATAGCGGATCGCAGAACAATAGTGCTTTATTCATATTCTGCTACACTATAGCACTACAGCAGCTATTTGACATCCCTGGTTGATCAAATTTCGCAACGCTATAGTGCTATAGTGCCACTATAACTGCTATTTGACAACACTTTGTACTAAATAGTGGATCGCAAAACGATAGTGGTATGTTCAGGTTTTGCTACATAGCGCTATAGCAAAGCTAAAGTTGCTATTTGACAACCTTGATCAGTTGATTGAAAGAAAGACATTCAAACAATGCAAATGATATATTCTAAATTAACCTTGCAAATTACCAAAACATGAACATATTGATATCATAGACAGAAAAAACTCGTAACTTCTTCTTCATCCCCTATTCTCTTTTCTAGGTTACTGAAAAATCCTCCTATTTTTAACTCCTAGTTGCATATGTTCAACTTGGATTTCAAAGAATTTTACAAATCAGATAAAATGTCCATGTATCTATGTATATGAAATAAGAGCAGACACAACCAACCCTATTTTGTCATCCCACTCAGAGTAATATCGGCGCTCTTTTGATGTAAGAAATCGCCTATAGATTTTGCTAATACAGGCATGAAATCTCTAGTAAATCTAATAAGATCTCTAAAATCTTATTTCATAGCCTGAGCTTAACCAGAAGGTAACAACAATTCTCATCATCACTATCAGTGACAAAGAATAGAAAAGTCATAAACAAAATCATAAACATAAATGAAGGATCATTCATACATCAACAGTCAATAAAGTTGAACACATCCAAAGCAGGGTGACAAGGAATGCTAACAATGAAAGTGTAGCGCAGCTACAAAGCAGTTTTATACTCAATTAATCAATAATCATTAATCTTATGCTTACTCCCTATGCTCATCAAAGTCATAGAAAGGAGGCCCTTCAAATATGGCATCTTTCCTAAAACTAATTTTAAATTAGAGGAAACAGTTACCATGGTTCCTAAATGTGTGATGCGGTGTCACTGTAGTCCCTAAATATATTGAAATTACAAAAACTCCACATGAGTGTTTTCTGTTAGTAATTTCATGCACTAAATTGACTAACGTGAAGCATTAACACATACCTGGACACCAGACACGATATCGGGACATAAACACTAATAATAATTTGAGAAAATATAAATGGTTGAAGGTAACTGCATGTCATGTGACACCAATGGGAGTTAGGAGACAGTTAATTTTCAATTATATTGATGATTTGGATTGTCTTGTATTATTATTTTGTGCCAATGATGCTTTACTTAGTTGATTTAAAACTGCAGATGTACACAGACAGGCATTTTTACAAGTGCATAACTTTTATTCTGAATGCTACCAGCTAAAATTCTACCATTATTTTCGCAACAAGGAAAGAGCATATCGTAAACAGAATAACTTGAGCTGCAAGAACCCTTTCTCATTGTTATAAATATTCAATTCAAAAGTACAAATGATCTTATCAACGGTGCAACATCACTAGTATGTAGATTGGTAAGAACTAACCATGCCAATCAGTACCTATCAGTCTATCACATTCACAGACTACATCAATACAACCGAAATTGGCAGTCACCACCAACAAGCACAAAAGTAATTTTGAAATTGTAGCTCAAATGTCTGGAATGCTCCCAGTGTGAATCTCTTCCAGTAGAAATGATGAAAATGAAACAGTATAAGTAGAACCCCATCAAATGCAGGAAATTAGATAACCAAATTGACGCGTCTCTTTTTTGGCTGAAACACACAGAAAAACAAATTTACAAAATTAGCTAATTCCATTACTCTTCCCATACAAGACACTACAAGTTTACAAAATGTATAATTCCAAAATGTCACTTAAAAAATCAGAGAAAGAGAAAACAATAGTTGCACAACATAACACCATACAATTTGAAAACTCACATGTTTCAGCTGGACTTTCTGAACAAATTTATCAGGTTTATTGACATAGTCAAAACTCTCTTTTTTCAAAGTTTCAACCAGTTCATGTTCTCCATTATTCATTAGATTCCTAATCAGTATCGTGAATGTCAATGCATCCGGCAAACACCCTGAAGCCTTCATGGATCTGTAAACCTCCATCGCCTTCTCTGTATTACCAACTTGCAAATGAACCCCAATCATCTCATTGAACAACCTCGTATCTGGTTTCAACCCCTTTTCCACTACTTCATTGAACATCTCTTCCGCCTTCTCAATCATCTTGTTCTTTCCCAGCAACAGAATAGTGTCAGAATACAATGGCAGCAGCAATTTATCATACCCAGCTTCCTCATCACTAATAATAAACTCCAAAACCTATGTTACAATTATCAAATCCAAAATTAAAATGAAAAAATAATGAGAAAGAGTAGTTAGAATTATTAGCTACTGGTGACTAACTGACTGGAAGCAAGTTGTTAATGCATGTAAAGCATTGACACATACATTGACAACAGACATGATACCCACACATAACACTGATAATGCTATGAGAAAACAGGCCTGATCGAAGGTGACTGCTTATGTTGTGTCATGTGACAACAAAGACACCTTTGATCCTAAGACCTTGAATCTTTTAAGTGTCAGTACTACATATAGGTTAATATGCTTCAACTAAGATCAAATTATTAAATTAGTATGAGCTTCACACCTAGATGAAATAATTTTTTACCAACTTAACGATCAGCAGAACTTCTAATTAGTTGGATATCATTTTCTATAAGAACGGAGAATTTAGACGCACGCACAAAAAATAGTTAGTCACTAGTGTAATTAGGGTGTTTGAATTGAATTATTTGAGTCTCTCTATTAGCACAAAAACTTATTAGACTGCTCGAAAAAACTAGAGAAAACAGTTTTTGACATGTCCGTGAGTTGTTTTCAGCTTATTTTCACATGTTCTCCAAAATAACTTACGAAAACAGCTTATAGCTTATAAGATAATAGTTTGATATTGGCTCTGTTTGGATAACCAACTTGATTAAGTGTTAATCATATAATTTCTTATGAATGAGATATTTATCTGTCAAAAGATAAAATAAAGCCATATCATTTTCATATAAGTTATAAGTTGTTTTGATAAGCTGTCCTAGAGAGTTTATTAGAAACAAGATGAAAACAAGTTATGGTCATATCATAAATATTTTTATAAGCTCTCTCAAAGATTCTCAAATAATATTAGTAAATAACAACAAATAAGTGCATAATAACATGTACATGATAATCAGTTATGCTATAAGTGCTTAAACCTTAACCAAACAGGGTCTTAGGGCAGTAGTTACCTTGAGAGATAAATGGAGTTGGTTTTGTCTATGCAATTCAGCCAAGACGATTAAAACATCAGGCTTCAATAACCTAAGCAATTTAGACTTGAGAACTTGGTTGAGCTTTTCTTCAGAATTTTTAGCGAGTTTGAGAGCGTGAATAACTTGAACGCTTTCTTTGGAAATAACCATTGAAGGTGGTTTCTTGTTTTTGCAGGAACGGAGACCGCATACTACTGTCATTGCTTTGCTACTTATACTTCTGTTGTTGGTTGTTGAATTTGAGGGTGGGAAAAGCAATTCCGTTTGGAATATACATGCGCTTGGTCTTAGTATCATCTTCGAAGAGAAGAAACTAGCAGCGGAGCGGAGCGTGTTCAGTTGAATGAAGGAAGACTATGATTTGGGGGAAGAGAAGGATGGGCGAAATCCATTTTTTTTGTGTTTTAAGTTTTTTTAACTATAAATAATAAAAAAAATGACATGTATGTATGATGTAACCAACATCAAATTGGATTACAAGGTATTTTTTTTTTTTTTGAGAATGTGTATTTTACAAGTATGGAATCTAAAACAATAAAAGATAAACTAGAAATCGCATATATTGCAGGGTAATTACTAACATTGAATAAATGGATGGATGGGGAATGAGTACACACATTTTTTTTAATTCATATACTCACGTTTATTATAAGATTGAGAAACAAATATATATTTGTTTTAAAGTCTTGCTAACCGGTGCCTTTAGAAAATTGGTGGAAACCAAAAGTATAATTTTTGTTTTAAAAATCTAAATCGTTAATTTTAATTTAGTAATAATTGCACAATTTTTTATAAGCATTAGAAGAGTTTTCCACCGAATAAGCACCAAATAATTTGGGTTCTCAATCACCAATTTGTTAGCCTTATCTGCTGCATAGTTATCCCTGACACTCTTTAAAACATGTTGTGCTTGATGAACCAACCTCTAAAAATTCACAACATGAATTTCTTTATTCCTCTAACTCCACAAGAAATGACAAGACATTGCCCAAAAAGTCCTTTGTTCAATTCCTTGATTCCAATTCATATCATTACTCAAGTTGAAATTCATCAATTACTTGTGGATGAACATAACCGCGCACTACAAAATCATGAGACCGTACACATGCTCGCATCACATAGGAAGATAATTGAAATACATACTCCCCCATCCGTATGTAATGCCCTCAAGCAATGACACCCATGCACCAAACAAAATAGCAACCTAAGAGACATGAATTGACAACAACAATATCATTGCACCCACTCCTCCGAAGATTGTGCAACATAATTAGTTGGACACGTAAACCTCGTCGGTCAAGGACATGTCATTTCTTATCTAACAAGAAGCTTACCTAAACAATGGATACGCAAAATTATCACTAGAAAGACGACACCATGACTTTACATGTCAGTGCATATCATTTTGGTGTACCTCAACTACTACTACAAGTACCCTTTCTTTTGTGAGGAGACGACAACTTGGGAGCCAACTAATTCAAATTGGGCCAAGACCCAATACGATGTCATGTTTAGATATTGACCACTAGGGTCATCATAGAGCCTCAAAGCACGAAAAAGAGGCTACATTTGATCTTCAATTCCAATCGAACTAATGATGAGACCCATACTTAATTTTTTATATTTGCTTCTACAACTCATTCTTGTCAAAATTGTTATAAGAAATTATAATAACATAAATTATCCTATAGTTATAGGTCTTACTATTTAGGTTGAATTATTTGTCCATAATGTCAGCTTACAATAGTGAGGACCAATTACCTATATAAATGTCAAATTAGAATAGTAAAACAAATAATTTCACATATATAACAGTGGTAAATTTAGTACTATAAATGTATTCATGTAAAAACACATTATTTTGAGAAATCAAAACATACCATCATACTTCTTTCTCTATTGATTTCCTTACTATTATATCATCTTATTAGTTTGATTTTGTTGGATGAAGCATCTATTTATCTTGTTTAGTTACTTAAGTTAAAATCGAATTGATGAGTTGAGAGGAAGAGATAAAAAAAGAAAGATGGGGTGTTCAGCATCAAAGAGAGTAAGCACCACTTTCCAAACCTCCTCCGAATTCAACTCAGCCTGCGACACAACCTTCAACCACTGCCTCTCCCTAACACAACACACCTTTGAAGGAGTCTTACCCTACCAACTCAAAACCGCTTCCGATCAAATCCACACCCTCCTCACCAACCACCCCCTCATCCACAACTGGGTTCCATCTCCTCCCGATCGAACCCAAGTTGACTCTGCTCTCAGCCGTGTCCTTCCTTCCGATCACAGCCGCGACAGTGTCCTTCGACTTCCGGTTTTCAAGGAATGGGCTCGGTGTCTTTACACGGACGCTGTTTTGGCCTCTGCTGGTAAAGCGTTGATTGTAAGAGTTCCTGTTGGTGTTGCTGGGATTGTTGGAATTGGTGCTGTTGCGAGATCTGGTCCGGTGCTGCTTGGGGGTTTTGTTGGAGCTTACTCGCTTGGTGTTGCTCTTTCTATTTTTCTTGGTTTATCCGGATAAATTAAAATTAATATTCTTATTCTAAGGTTGTATTTTTGTTTGACTCATATGAATTCTCAATAAACCTGTTCCTTTCTGCCAAATACACCAAAACTTTTGACGGAATGATCGATCTCCCTATCTTGATCATGTTATTATTGCCCTCTATTTGACTAAGAATAACTTTTAACTAATCAAAGTAAGCGATGCAGTGGTAAAAGGATGAATTGAATTGCGTATACATTATGATATCATTTATTCATTACTATATATATAATCATCAAATCAAATACTACAAAATCTATTGTATGGATTGCTAGCTTAGCAAGTAAGGTTATCACCAGGAGCAACACCCAATTGACTACAATATTGAGTGTAGTAACCAACACGAGTCTGAACTGTGGTTGGCTTAGCACCATCACATTCAAGTCGACCATTAATGGCTCTAATCGTTGCACCAAAGCCTTGGTTCATGACATTGTGCACATATTTCATCCAATACCATAATGCTGTCTTGAAGGACACTAGAGGATCATTGGCCACTGTTTCAGGAGAGTTCAATCCATCAAAACCATTGTCCTTTCCAGCTGGTCCGTAGTTGAAGTTCCAAGATAATTGAATCGGTCCACGGCCATAGTATCCTTTGTTAGGGGCACACGGGTACTCTGTGTTGCTTTCATCACAGTAGTCCTTTGATGCACCATCAATCTCTTCTATATAGCAAAAATCTGTATCAACATTAATTTCACATGTTATGTATGTTGAGAAACTGAGAAAATGGAGATTAAGAAACATGAAATTTACTTATTACTTATTAGTCTTATAGATGTGTGTATGTGTGTACAAAATTAAACCTAGTCAAATCATATAGCTTATACGCTAGAACAAGAATTGAACTAAATGAGGTCTCGTTAGTCTCAAACAACTGTTAACCAAGCTGAATGCTAATCAAAGTTCATTAATCATATTGATTCGCCCTTTTAAGTCATTGAAATTGTAAAGGTTTTGACAGTTTTATCTTTGTGATTAACTAAATTCTCAAATGATTATTGAAAATAATAATCATTGATCATATTAGTTCTTAGTTCAATCAATTTAATCACTGAAATCATTCTAATTTTTTTTTGTTTTAGTGAGCAAATTGCATGAAAGCTAAACTTGTGATTGATTCTTTGAATGATAAAATACTTACGTAGAGTTTCATGTGTGAAATGAGCAAAAGCAGCTGCAACCTCACGTTTAGAGTCATCCAAAGAACCAGACCTACCAAACTGATTATAAGAACTGAGGGCATCAAGAAAAGCAGCTCTTGAGTAGAAGTTCTTTCCTGCACAACTAGAATCAGCTTGATCAATTATACTATTGAAGAATTCTTGTGTAACAATGTCAGCCACGTTGACATCATTGCTAGGACCAGGAGTACTAGGTGAAATTTGGCCCGCATAACAAGGACCTTGTTGGCACCCTGTGCCACAATATGCAGCAGTGTTACCACAATATCCATGTTCGCTACAACATAAACCCTCCTCACACCCACAATTTTGAGCACTCGCATTTTTTGAAACCATGATCATAATAAAAAAGGTTATAGCAAGTTTTGCTATAGACATGTTTAGTAACTTATTTCCCATCATAGTGATATTATGGGTGGGAGGTATTGAAATTGAGTTAAGATATTTAATCAGGTGGTGGAGATGTGGTGTATATTTATATTGATAGCACGGTGCTGTGAATGTGATAAAGAAATATGTAACTAGTTATGTGGACAACATTTAAGTTTGAACATTTCAAGATCGAAATTCCAATCATTTTCTAGAAAGCATTGGTTACTTTGTGGGTGGACTTTTACTTTGACTTGTCTATAGAGTAATAGTACCTTTTTAAACACGGTTGTGTTATTGAATGATGATGATGATAGCGGTATGTCACAATTTTTTTTGGGGTACAAAATGTCACAATAATTTTACTTAATTGAATTATATTATACATGAACTTTTTTTGGTAGAAATATTATACATGAACTAATTTGATGTTGTAATTCAACTAAAATTTTGGTATAAACTCTTGACAAAAAAAAAAACTGGTATAAGCTAAAAAAAACTACTAAAAACTAAATTTAAGTAAAAAAAAAGTGCCAAAAACTCGGAAAAACATAATAGCAAAAAAAGCAGGAAAATTATAAGATATTTTGCCAACTGCATAATGCAATAGTTATTTATTCTTTTTACAAAAGACAATGACATGAGTGAAAGAAATGAAAAATAAAAATGGTTAGTGATATAATAATGATAATGATCGTGACAGTAAAATAAAATAAACAGTTAACAGTGAAAAATTCTTAGTTTATCAAACTTTACTACGGTTCCGGCGTTATATCTATCAACGTTGTTCATATCAACCAACTTGATTGAAACAATGGACATTTTCCAATTTAAGTGTTCAAATCAAACATTCAGCAAAAAAAATCGGTTACGGATGAAAATAATTCAAAGAGATTGACGGTCTACTTCGGGTTCAAGCAACTATCTTCTTTCTTATTATGTATCAAAATTTAGGTGGCTTGAAATCCGAGATTAACTAAGGTCAGAATATGAACACGACTAATGTTCTGGAAATTGTTAGGATTAAGTTGAACTTAACTAAACATGAATGTTGATTCAATTGGTAAGAAGATAATCATCCGTTAAAAAGCTAGTAATCATGTTGATAACGAAAGTTGAACACAAAATTTTATGAGTGAGTTAACTATTTACCAATTAAGTCAGTATTTATTTGCGATTCAAGCCCCTATCTATCGTATTAAGAACCTATCTATGGATATAAATGTATTGATAAAACACATATTTAAATAGATAAAATTAAGATTATCTATAATTTTATTTAGTTAGAAGTGTTAAAATTTAATCCACGATACCATGTAAGTCTATTTAAATAAATATAGATATATATTTTTATTATTATCAATATATTATATTTGTACCTTGTATTAAAACTTTTTTATTAAGTTGAACACGTTAGCTTACATCAATTTTTAGTATATCTAAATACATTATTATAAATATAATTGTAAAAGGATATCATATTAAGTCGGATAGTTTTTGTGATTACCGAGATTCAAATTTGAAATCTTCTCTGTGTTTGAATTTTTTAGTTGGTGCTTGTCACGAGTGTACGGAGAAAAAAATCTTTCTCTCTAGAAATTTTGGAAGTAAATTCGTTGCAAAAAAAATAATAATAATTCCTTTCCATATCTTGTAACCAGTTAGTTTGTCAAACGTGTGAGATCATTCCACAACCTCACAAGCTGAATAGACACTACTAGTTGTTGAAACAACCTATGATTTTAAAGTAATCTCAATATAATCAATTAATCATTAAACTATGGTGTTGTTGAGTATGGCTTATATCGGTGACATTGTTGTAATATGGACGATAGTATTTATATAAAATTAAGCAATGCAGTGAGCTATCAATTCTCTATGGATATGTCGTATAAGTTAAACTTGTATTATTGATTTGTGTATACATTATTTTTCTTCTAAAGAATTGTGTGTATACATTATGATATCATTTTCATGAGTCCAGTATTATGATATCACTTCATTTTTTCAAATATATACTAAATTGTGTTGTATGGCTAGCTAGCTTAGCAAGTAAGGTTATCACCAGGAGCAACACCCAACTCACTACAATATTGAGTGTAGTAACCAACACGAGTCTGAACTGTGGATGGGTTAGCACCATCACATTCAAGTCGACCATTAATGGCTCTAATGGTTGCACCAAAACCTTGGTTCATGACACCGTGCACATTATTCATCCAAAACCATAATGCTGTCTTGAAGGACACTGTAGGATCATTGGCCACTGTTTCAGGAGAGTTCAATCCATCAAAACCATTATCTCTTCCAGCTGGTCCATAGTTGTAGTTCCAAGATAGTTGAATCGGTCCACGACCGTAGTAACCTTTGTTAGGGGCACATGGCCACTCTGTGTTGCCTTCATCACAGTAGTCCTTTGATGGACCATCAATCTCTTCGGTATAGCAAAAATCTGCATAACATTAATATCACATGTTATGTGTGTTCATAAACATGACCCTAGTAAAAAGAGAATATGAGATTAAAAATCATGAAATTTACCCAATAATTGTGTTACCAAATTTGACAACAAATTAATAGTTAACACAGCTTAGATATATCGTTAATTTTGTTTAGTTGATGGTTAATGAATACAACGATAAATTATGATTCGTAATACTTACGTCCAGTTTCATGTGTGAAATGAGCAAAAGCAGCTGCAACCTCACGTTTGGAGTCATCCAAAGAACCAGACCTACCAAACTGATTATAAGAATTGAGGGCATCGAGAAAAGCAGCTCTTGTGTAGAAGTTCTTTCCTGCACAGCTAGAATCAGCTTGATCAATTATACTATTGAAGAAATCTTGTGTAAGGATGTCAGCCACATTAGCATCATTGCTAGGCAAACTTGGTGGTGTTTGGCCAGCATAACAAGGACCTTGTTTGCACCCTGTGCCACAATATGCATCACCATTACCACAGTACCCGTATTGGCTGCAACACACTCCTTCAGCACACCCACAATTTTGAGCACTAACATTTTTTGGAACCATGATCATAATGAAAAAGGCTATGGCAAGTGTTGCCATACATATGCTTAGTGATTTGTTTCCCATCATAGTCATATTATGAGAGAGGTATTGATGTCAAGTTTAAGATATTTTATCAGCTGGTGGAGGGTTTGTATTTATACTGTTAGTTAGGTGTTGTTAGTTGTGGTTGTGATGAAGAAATGTGTAAATAGTTGACAAATTTGAGTTTGAACATTTCAACATTGAGATTGCAATCCTTTTCTAGAAAGCATGGGTTGCTTTTGGGTGGACTTTTACTTTGATTTGTCGAAAGAGTGCTTTGTACTTATTTGTCAACACGGTTGTGTTATTTAATGATGGACAAGTACAATTTAAACCGATGAATAAACAAGGCATGCATATTTATTATGGAAGTGTACGTTTGAATTAAATTATAAAAGGGTATAAATGAATTTTAGATAAATTAATAAGGGTAAAGATGAAAAAAAAATGATAAACTATAAGCTCAAACACCATTTAGAATAGCGTCCGAAAAATAGCTTATAAGCTCGTAAAATAAGTTATAAGCTCCATAAAAAATTGTTATCAAACAGAGAGCTTTTTTTTGTCAGACGAATTTATAAGCTATCCATTGTAAACACGTTTTTTGGCCTTGCCAAACAGAGCCACATCTCATTAAAATTAATTGCATGCCTCGCTATTATTCATCTCTCTTGCCTTCTGTTGTTGACAAAAAGTTTGTTTTTTTTTAGAGGAAGACAAAAAGTATATATATATACCACCGTTGTGAGTTTTTCTTTTTAAATAATAATATACCTCACTTTTCCTCAAAAAAATAAAATAATAATATACTTCACTTGTTTTTTTTTTGACAGAACCTCACTTGTTAAAAATACTTTTTTTTGTGTTATTAATAATTCACATAATAATACATTATGATAACGATCAATTGTTATGTTTAATTGTTGTATAAAGTATAAGCACTCAAATAAAAATAAATATCAAGTAAAAACTTTAGTGAATAAAATTTACTTTATAATATAAAAATATATTACATTTATAAATTTAAATTACTTTATAAAAAAACTTAAATATCAAGTTTTTTTTAGAGTTAAATATCAACATATATAAACTTTATTATAAATTAATAATACCCTTTTATGTCATTCTACATTTATCAGTAGTTGAACCGCTAATTTTACCAAACACTTCAACTAGCTTATAAGCTAACAGTCATCAGTCATCAGTCATCAGCTATAAGCTATCAGTTATCCGCTATTTTTACCAAACATAGCCACAAGGCTAAAGTGCATTTTTTACCCCTTAAGTTTTAAAAAGTTGTGATTTTGGCCCCCTATGAAAAAAAATGACAAAAGTGACCCTCTATGTTTAGGGAAATATGCTCTTTTGACCCCCTAACATAAGGGAAATATGATTTTTGACCCCTTATCTTCTCAAAAGGTTGCGATTATGCCCCTTTTTTGGGACACGTAGCGTCTTCTCAGCAATTATAGGACGAAAGAGGCCAAAATTGTAATTCGTTTAAATAGGGGGTCAAAATCGCAACTTTTTGAAACTTAAGGGGTGAAAAATGCACTTTAGCCTAGCCACAATGACATTTGTACAACCAATTTGTGACAGCTTTTGGGACAAATTTATTTTTCACACTTACATTATGTTTTTACTTTCTCTTTTTCTCAGTTGTTTTGGTTTTCGTGTCAATAACTTTTTCTATGAAAATATATGGCTGTCTCTAAGTTGTCAAGTAAATGGTTGTTCAAATAACACTCCTCCATAAAAGTAACTTCTTACAATAATTTTAAAGCAAAATTACCCCTAACTTGATTTCAGATAACGATTTCATTCTTTATATTTTGTTTATGTCAGCATATGAATTTTCAAACATAATATCTAAAACTTGTATGAAATCATAACTATAGATTTGAATCTTGAAAATTCATATTCAAATTAAGCGAAAGGACGAAAATTAAGTGAAAAAAAATATAAAGGACAAAATCGTTATATGAAATTAAGTTAACCGACACAAGAATAATTTACCTAATTTTAAGCTAAATTCTAACATACCTTAGAGTTTCGTTGGTATCAATACTCTATGGGCATAAACAAATTAACATTTAAATTTATTTTTAAAAAAATAATATAAAAATGTGACATGACAATGAGTGATAAATGCTTCATAGATACCACTTTATTCACATAATGTTAGATAATGTGAAGTGAAAATTCATGAAATTTCTCGAATGTGTTGGCCAAAATGTTACCAACACCTTCGAAATTTTGTACGAGCTTTCACTTTGCACTATCTAGAATTATCCGTCGAGACTACTCCTATATCTTCCTAAAGATTTTCCCACGAAAGGGTAGCGAAGTACTATTTAGCCAATAAAAACTGTCGCTGTCCGGAAAAAACGGCCTTGTAGTTCCTGTATTTTTTAAAGTAGCAGTTAATCAAACAATCAAATAAAATCAAATGGACAAAACGCAACGCATTTGGAAAATGTCACGAAATTTTACCTCACACTATCTAACATTATCCTTTAATTAATTGATTTATATCAACGAACTAAATTGATGTTGTAGTTCAACTAGTTTAATTACTTCTTCTTTTTTTATGGAGGATACAAACTTTTGGTGTGATTTTATATTTTCCAACTTTATATTTTATGAAAACTATTTTATTTATAATCTTGTTTTTGGTGATGGCCAGGGTTTGAACCCCGCATCTTGCATATTTTATTTATAATCTAATTTAATTAAGTAATCAAAATTTCCAAATATATATACCTTTATATTAAAAGATAGTACCAAGTTTTTTAGTGTAACATTTTTTTTTCATGTATACATTTTATTTAATTTTTTTTACCATTTATTACCAATAAAATACTAGAACATAAAGAAAATGCTAACAAATGTGTTCAGAGTATTCTTTAAGAACTTTAAATGATAAGTTTTTATATTTTTATATAAGTTTATGCATTCAACGTATTAAAAAATGATGTATATTTAATTTTGTTAAAAAATAATTTTTTAATAAAATCTTTAAAGAATGCTTCAAAATACTGGCAGTTAACAAAATCCTATTTATATATTTTTTTATTTTTTTTGGAGAAATCAAAAAGGATTATATATAAGTAAATAGCAATGAAGTTCCATGCACAAGAAATGCATAGAACACCACTGAACCAAGATTACATATTCACAGTCCTACCAAAAATCCAGGAAACAATCAAAAAAATAGATCAGCAGACACCCATACAAGGAATTGAGTATCTCCACCAATCATGATAACTATAATTAAAGGAAGCTTGATTTGCTTTCAACCACAAAAAAGACAGTAGCTTGACCTCTTCTAGCAAGACCATAGGAGGCGACACCAAATCTTTAAAAATACGATTGTTCCGTTCCTTCCAGATTACCCTTATATATTTTTTATTATAAAGAGGATGGAAGGCAGTCAAGACCCTATTTTAGATGATGCATGCATGAACAATGAGAACACCCCCTCAAAAAATGAACGATGAGAACATTCTCTGATTATTATCTGTCAAACGTTACGTATATAAAACGTCGAGCATATCAACAAACTTGATTGGAACAATTGACACTTTCCAATTCAAATAAAGTCAAACATTTGGCACAACAATCTGTCGGTTACGGCATATCGGAAGTAACTTGCCTAAGAGGGTATCTCTTTTTTTTTTTTTGAGGGATTGCCTAAGAGGGTATCTTATGGACCATTAAACACCTCCATTGGAAGAAGAAGAAAATAGTGGTTATCAGCCACTAATACACCTCTCTTATCTAATGGATGAATTCCACCATTAAACTAAAAACAACAATATCCATAAAAATAACGGTCAAGCTAACTTATATTTTAAAAGAACAAGTTAATGGTCTTAAAAGGAGAATAAAACATAAATTTGATTTAAAAGAATCGGTTTTAAACTTTCAAAATAATAAACACATAGATCTATATGGATTGGTTAGGTGGTGTTCACTTAACTTAAGACTTTGGATTGAGCTCATTGCAAGGTTTTAGATTTAATTTTTCTTAGCGTCAATATTGATGGGTTAGTTTCACATCGTAAAAACAAATATAATAAATAAACAATTTTCAAGATTTAACTTCTTAAAGTACTACAAGTTAAAATTTCCATAAAAATAAAAATAAAAACCAACAATAGTCGGGTCACTTGGTTAAATTTTGATTTTTTTTTAGGGTAGTGCTAACTTGTGCCCTAAGAGCACATGTTAAGAAACCCAAAAAAATAAATATTTTTTAAAATTTTGTTCATTCAATTCATTAAAAAGTTAAAACTAAATGTAATGCACACATTTCAATAAACTATTTATATATTTGATTCATTGACTTGTGTCTTACGGGCACAAGTTATCATTTCTTTTTTTTTTTTTTATAGAAAATTTTAGTTAATGATTCTTTTTTTATTATTAGGGCTACAACAAATCTCAATGCTCAACGAATGTTAACAAATGTGCTTACAAATCATTACTAAATTGAAGTCTCACTATTAACAACGAAAGTTGAATCCACAATCTTGCGCACAAGTCAATTCCTAACCAACTATTTTGGTATTAACCCTTTGATTTTCAGGTAAAAGAGGTCGTGGTAATTTGGAGTTTGGTCGGAATTGTTTCATTTAGAAATTGAACTCATATTTCTCTTTCTTTTACTAAAGAGAACATGGGTAGTTAACTTTGAATGTGGGTAGATATATTATTTTAGTTAAACCTTAAAAATAAAACTAAAAATAAAAATTAATAAGTTTAAAATGAAAGAAAATGTAAAAAAAGCTATAAGTTATAAGTTGAAACGCTACTTGAAATAAAATCTGGAAAAAAAGCCGATAATCTCGTGAGAGAAGCTTGTTACTATATACATCATATTTTGATCCAACAAACTTATAAGCTTGCTTGATAAAATTAGATTTATTTGGTAACGAGCTTTTTTCATTAGATCAAAAGGTGTCATAGTGTTTTATGAAAAACTATGTCTTTCTCTATCTCATTTATCTCTAAATCATTCTGAATAGTTTCATGTATAGTTTTTCTAGGTCTACACATACCTCCAATGATCTGACTCCCCTCCATGTGATATATTCTCCTCATTACATAATCAACATGTCTTCCCTCTACATGCACAAACCACCCAAGTCTAGTTTATACCATACCTTCTACTAAAGGTGTTACCTCAACTCTCTCTAATATTGTAACTTTTAATTCTATTTTGTCTAGTCTTAACACACATCCAACACAGCTTCCACGTCTTTGATACACTTAATTTATGTTTGCGTTGGTTCTTTACCGTCCAACAATATGTATGTACAACATCGTCGGTCTTATTGATGTCCAATAAAATCTCTCCTTCAACTTAACTTGTACTTTCACATCGCATAAAACACACGAGACACCCATTTCAACCACCCAACTTGATTCGATGGTTTACATCTTCTTCTACTTCTCCGTCATTTTGTATTATAAATCTAAAATATTTTTTTTTTGCGAGAATCTAATTTTTTTAAATAGTTAAAACAATTTATAATCTAAGACAGAGATAGTATATGTTTGATTTGCATCCAAAATAATTTAAAAGTAATTTATTTTATTATCCTTAAAATCTTACCAACAACCATATATTTGTTTTAAAAACATGTTTCCTTTTATTATCTTATACATTGGGACATCGAATAATTTTTTTTTAAAATAACACATCAAATAAGTTAAAAGTAACATTTTTTTTTATTTCCTTTTCAATTTTTTAAAAAAAGGTTAAAAGTACTATTTTTTCAAATAAGTTTTAAAAAAAACTAACATGCTTTCATTGTGACCCAATATACACTAAGTAAACCCGTCCTGACACTGAAAGAGTTTGATATGCAAAATATTAAGTATTGGAAAGAACAAGATAACCCAAGACAAAACAACACATGACAAATTTTTATGGTATTGAATAATTTTTGATTTTATATGATTTTTAGTGGACAAATGTTATTTTAGTATTTTAGACAACGTGTAAGTGAGACAAAAAGTTGTGATGTGGTTCAGTGATGGACAAATTTTTTAGTTTTTGTCCTCTCTCTTGCCTCTAGTTTGTCTTGTCATTGAAACAGTTTTAAAAACCAAACACGGGACAATTGGAGTTGTCATGTTTTGTCCTTCATTTTTTGTCATGCGCTTCAATTTTTAGTAAATCAAATGCACCCTAAATAAATTCACCTCTTCAACGACGAGTTTACTTAATGTATGCTAGATTCTTGACCCGTGTGTTGCACAGGTTTATTGTTAACGGATTGACATACGAATAATAAAATGCAATATATAACTGGCACTAGTGCAAATCAAGGATACAAGACCTGTTTTTTTAGAGATTTAAGACCACTTTTGCACAAAAACAGGTCTGAAATCTTTAAAAATCAGGTCTTGTATCCCTGATTTGCACCAGTGTGGTAACAGTGAAAAAAGAACAGGTGATAATCCATAGTAGACGTTACACAACATTACACGACACAAAATAAGGTTTTGAACGAAACAAAATTCAGATTAAGTTAAAAAAACATGACATTACACAACACAGTCTGAATCCTTAGATAATAGACCAAGAAATTGCGACAAAATTAAATAGGAAGACTGCCAAAATTGATGTAAACATCTCAAACTAAAAACAAAAAACGCAAAAAGGATATTCCAATTCTAAAAAAAAATATGCATATCGATAAAATGCATGTTAAATTAGAAGACCACTTAAGCAGTGGTATGAGAGGAAGGTTGTAAGGTCACGTCCTTCCATTTGTAAAAATCAAAATATCAAAATATATGATTCTTCTGTTGTCTGTGTAATTTACCACGGTTTAGTTTTTTTTTTTTTTTTTTTAGAGAAACACGGTTTAGGTTTGCTATATATAGCCGAGTTTGCATGAAAATTAGGGTAGCCGAGTTTGCATGAAAATTAAGGTATTCTGTTTGTAAACGTATTAAATAAGTGTACAACAACTTGTGAAAAAAAAGGTCTACAGAAACAATAGATATATAAAAACGATTACACAACAGGATAAGAATGAAAAACTCATCAGTGAGAAGAAATATCAGGGATCGCTGCATTTTAGAGGGAAATTATTAGGTTAAGTTGCTGCAGAACTAACAAAATTAATAAATAAACTAGATTTTTAACCCGTGCTCCGCACGAGTTTATTATAAAGGGATTGACATACAAATAATAAAATGCTATAAACTTTAAGTCCTATCATTATGATATTTAGTACATATTTGGAGGAAAAAAATCCCTTTATAATAAACTATCTTGTTTGCCAATTTGATATTACGGTCCATATTTTTATATGGAATACGGCTCCAAAAAGTAGCAATAACAATCCACAATTTTAATCCAGAAGTCATAGCTTAACTGGCAAAATGCCGAAATTATTAGGCTGGATGCTATGACCGAGGTTCGAACTCCGATACCTTTACTTGTGTGTGTGAGAGTTTATAATGGTTTTGTCATTTCGTCTATCTATAAAAATAAAAACAATCCACAATTTAAAACATGGTAAACAGGCGCAACAACATCGTAATAATTCAAACACAGCAGCAATGAAATTTAATTGAAAATTGGATGAATAGTAATGTAATAGCAGCAAACCAAAAAAGAAAAAAAAAAATTAAAAATAGGGTAACGTAATAGCAGCAAGCAAAAGTAATAGGAATAGTAATGGCTTTAAAAATTTGCCAAAACGGAGTTGAAGTTTTTGACGGGAAAAATAACCATAAAGTTATTACGTTTAAGTTAGCCATTTGGTAGAGGGCATCTGCTTTCAATTTTTAGTATGAAACTTGTAATATATAAAAGTAATAAAACTGTAGTCAAGCCACCATTAATTTAGCAATGACTTCATCATTATCAATAATTCCTTTGTATTATGTATTACGTAAACTGCTTAGTGCTGGCGACTGCAATATTGTATTTCACACTAAAACTTTAAGTCCTTTGATGCCAAATAATATATTGCAGAATGATAGTTTTCGTAAAAAACAAAAAAAGAGTAAGAAGTTAGGATGGAAAAAGACAAATTACATCTTCTGTGTCGTACTCAACTATTGTATGTTCTGTACTTCAATTGAAGTTTGGTGACAGTCTCGTCCATCTCAATAACAGGATGAGTCATCAAAGGACCTACCAAATCAATTGAAAACCACATGTTACAAAAAGTATGACAATAGTATAATTCAAAAAACACTAATAATAACAATCCAAAAAATGGAAAAAAAATTAGAATTGAATCAAAGTTGCCAGTTAAGCACTGGCATGAGAGAAAAGTTGTAAGGTCACGTCCTTCCATTTGCAAACCTCTAAATATCAAAATATATGATTCTTGTGCTGTGTGTGAAATTTACCACAGTTTAGGTTTTTTTTATTTTAGAGAAACACGTTTAGGGCTTGGTATATATAGTCAAGTTTACATGGAAATTAGGGTAGCCGAGTTTGCATGGAAATTAGGGTATTCTGTTTGTAAACATATTAAATAAGTGTAAAAAATGTTGTAAAAAAAAAGACATAAAATTGGTGCTATGCATTTTTTAGTATTAAATAAGTGTACAAAATATTTCCCTAAAAAAAAATTGTACAAAAAATTGTATAAAAAAAAAGGCATGAAATTGGTTCAAAAAAAAAAGTGTACAAAATATTGCCAAAAAAAAAGGCATGAAATTAGTGCGATGAATTTTTCTAGTATTGTGTATAAAATACTGTTCAAAAAAAACAAGGCAAGAGAATAGCAAAAAAAAAAAGGCAAGAGGATAAGAATGAAATTGATGTGATGCATTTTTTTAGATGGAATTTGTTAGGTTAAATTACTGCTAACCTAATACAGCAAAATGAGCGGAAAAATATTAGATTAAATTGTTGTAGACCTAACAAAATTAATAAATAAGGATAAGGATTAAGGGCAACTGCACCTATTAATTTTTATGTTTTGTTTGTTAACTATTTGATATTTTAATTATTCACCCCTTTTAAAATAATTTTTTTAAATGAAAGTTTATACATACAAATAATTTCTCTCTACTAATATTATTAGTGTTTATAAAGGAGAGTTTGTCTTCCTTTTAAGTCATCAAAGTTCGAGAAACTAGCCGTCGCAATAGCACATGAAAGATACGTGGTTTACACAAAAAATTGGTAGTGGTTATGATTTCAAGTATAATTTTATCACTTACACATTGCCAATAATTATGTATAAATACTTATTATTTAAAATTGTGTTTGTTGGATGAACCGTTAGATGAATAGCACGACTTAGATTTCCCTGATTGCGTGAATGTGGGATTCTTGTGACCGCAGTGAATCCACATTCCCGTAACAGCCACAACAAGAGGGTTTAATGTTCCAAACAAAAAAGAGGGTTTAATGTTTAAAACTAAAATTAGCTCCGCCGTGGGTATCTGCGTCAGCGCCGTCAATCGCCTGGGAATAGTTCCTCTGCTGCGATTATCTATCTCTCTGACAAAAGCACCGTTTGCCGTGAAACCTTGCTAGTGCTACTAACCCACGCTCGTCTCAGTTCAAGGTTTTTACCACTATCAATCTCTTCAATATAGCAAAATTCTGCATCAATACTTCACATGTTAAGTATGTTCATAAACATCACCCAAGAAAAATTAGTAGAAAATTAGATTACGAAACATAAAACTTACTTAATTATACAATGATCTCTGGTTATAACAAAGTAGCACAAATTATTTGTGGAAACTGTTTGAGTGGTATACGCATTGCTTGATGGAAATGGACCCATGTTATCACATTGCCTGCAATATTCTAATTATGATCCTGATTTTCAGCACTTATCTTCGCGATTATTTGGTTTGATTAATTATTATTTCTATGATAGGCAGTTAAGGTTTGATGCTTTGCCAACATTGGACTCTTTAACCTGTCTTGTGTTTTGCAAGGCATAACTTGTAATTGTAGACATTTTCGCTCTTGTTTTCGACATATAAAAATGTCCCTGATATAGTTTACAACATAATTGAAATCCTTTTCTTCTACATTCGTTTTCCACATGCCAAAGTATCTATCTCTTCCTGTGTTTTTTTAAGTCTGCGTGCCCTAGCAGAAAAATTATATGTAATCTACTACCATTGCTCCTTAATTGTCCTTCTTAATTTCATGTGCAAAACGGTCATATTACCACTCATGAGGTTTTCCATCACTCACTTAACATTAATTATTACCACCTTATTATTTTCGTTTCTCAATACCGTATTGGGAAATTCTATGGTGAAGTCGTGAAAATGACTTTTCTGATGAAGTTAACACTATAATATCAAAAGTGTAGTGAATAACACCCCACTGTTTGTAACATCAAAAGTTCAGTCCTCATAGTATCATCAATTCATCAGATTAACAAGACTACACTTAATCTAATTTTATCCTACCTTGTTTTAAGTGTAACACCCC
>Ga0315913_1001203_pt1 | contig 27660 bp, 5 predicted proteins | sample MpolsnodulesMG_FD_207736 | JGI IMG/M metagenome (GOLD analysis project Ga0315913, IMG submission 207736) | Medicago polymorpha root nodule microbial communities from Los Angeles, California, United States - small nodules | ecosystem: Host-associated > Plants > Roots > Nodule | place: USA...
TTTCTTTCACTTGTTCATTCCTTTTTTTCCAAGCCTTCCCCTCCCTTCCCCTCCAAACTCGCAAACAAAGCCTTAAGGGACTTACTTCGACATCAATTGCAAATCTCTTTCCTCTTGGTTTGGTAGTGAAATTTCCTTTGATGTTTTTCTGCTTCGATAATTTCGCCTAATAACCTTCCGATGACTTCTTGATATATGAGAAAAATAGTTATATGATGAACATATGAAAAAGCAGCCATTGAAATTTCTACATGAGATTGAAAGATAAAAGTTGCCATTAAAGAATATTTAATCTTATAAAAACTATATATCGTTCAAAAAATTCTCAATACAATTGGAATTCGCTCAAAACAAATCAAAGTGTGACACATTAAGGTCTTACATGTGAAAATAAGAGTAAAATTGGGAACTTATACAGTACACTCACAAAGTAAGACGTACCGGTACTCTCGCTTCATGATTTTATAAATTAACGATCATTTTTCATGTAAGAAATAACTATTTTTCAATATTTATATTTTATAGAACATCATTTCATAAGAAAAAAAACATCATTTCATTGTTTATAAGAATCATATTAATTTTTTTACATATTATCGTAAAAAATAATCAATGTTCTCAATCATGAGTGATAAAAAATTTTAAAAAAATTAATTTTATTTCGTTGACATTTTGATGAATAAGATTTATTTATTATAATTATAAGTGATAAAAAAAAAATATTTTTCTTCAAAAAACAACTCATTTAACTATTAATTTAAAGAGTGAGTATACCTGTACACTCAAATATATTGGATGTACCATAGAATTTGCCAGTAAAATAATATCGTGACAAAAAATGGTAATGTATTTTATACCTTTTCATCAAGTAAGATCATCTTCCGTTAAGAGTCCCACATCGGATAAATGATGACCTGACAATGTGTTTATAAGTGGGGGCAATCATCACCTCACAAGTTGGTTTTGTGGGGTTGTGTTAGGTCCAACCACGATTTCTAAGATCTTCGATTTCTCTTGAAAGGAAGGTGGTGCAATTGTTGAACTGTAATAAGAATATAAATAAGAGTCTGTTTATAATGTGTAGTGAAATATATAATAATTTCACGTGGTTTCTTTAAATGATGATGATGATTATTATATTGGATTATAATATGATGATGATGATGGTATTATTTGTGAATGATACACGGATCCTCTTTTTGGGTTTGCAGAATGGTATTCACAAACAAAGTTGAAAATATGTAAGCAATTAAGTTATTAAATTGATGTTAGTAAAAAAAAAGTTATTAAATCGAGGATAATATTATATACACCATTGATATGTAAAGAAAAGCATTACATTGTACCAAAAAAAAAAAAAACCATTACAACAACTTGGGCAATAGTAGAGGTTTGGGCATGCAAGTTCTAAAAATGAAGTTAGGTTAAAAAACTGAATTAATAACAATTATACAGTGTTAAACAGTTAGCTTCTTCCATGAAAGTGTTCGAAATCATGATGTTTGTGTTTGAGTTAAAATGAAGAAAATAGTGAAGTGAATGCAATCCACGAAAATAATAATAGCATAATAATACGATGGTTATTGGAATAAATAGGTGGTTGAGTTAATGTAATGGGAGTTCTGGTTTGTGGTTATGTCTATTTGCCATAGTGGAGTAATGTAGTGGAATACTAGATTTCCGACCCGTGCGCTGCACAGGTCTTATAAGTTGTAAACTAATGTTGATAATCAGCTACAAGATATGTTTTATATCAAACATTACAGAATACTTCCTCATAAACAACATTAGAGGTAAAATTTGTATTTTCGCCGTCTTCATCAGTGGTTAATATCTTCAACCCTTCTTTCGAGGTAACTCTCAAAACAACAACATACAGTTGTCCATGTGAAAATACATGAGTTGGTAGGTATATGCCAACATTTTCAGGTGATTGTCCTTTGCTCTTATTTATAGTAATTGCAAACGACACGGCCAAAGGAAATTGCCTTCTTTAAAACTTGAGAGGAATTATCATGTCCAAGAGCGTTAGAGATATGTGAGTATAAACACTTTCTTTTTAACTCTTCTTAAAAAATTTCTGGCCGGTTAAATTCACAAACTAAATTGTAAGCTGTACTAATTAATGAAATGGTCAAAATTAAAAAAAAAAATTATCTTAACAAAAAATCTTATGGATAGGTAAGTAATTAAAGAGAAATTACACCCTCAAACCGTGGATACTTTGCTTTAACATATATTGCAATAGTGCCTATCAAGTGTGGAGTACGTTTATTGTATTTTTTTTTAGTTCGTCCTCTGTTGCAAGCAGCCATTCTCAGACAAAATTCAAGAACTTGATAACCATATAGACACTAATTAAAATTAAACAAAAGAAATGATTAATGTATTTTTCAACAAATGATCATAATGTGGTACCAAATTGGCATACACAATAATACAATGGAAGCATTTTGTTATTTGGATACACCAATATTCAGAAAATAGTTATAGGGACTTGGAGTTGGTCATCCATATTTAGATGGTTTTACAGACTTTATTAATAACATATCACTATACATAAGTGCACATTATATTTTGTTTATTTGACATGAACTAATTCGTAATAGCTTGGTATATACAAAGAATCATTTGTTCTTTAAGCTTAGTTGTCAATGCATATAATAAGAGACACATAATATCAAACATATAAGAAGAAAATTGCTCCAATGACTTTGTCCATTAACAAATGATATATTCAAAACAACCAAGTATGGAATAGAAAACAAACTGGATACATAATTTAACTGAAATTGTCTTAGACAAAATAGAGGGAACAGGTGAAACTGGATACATAATTTAAACAAACTGGATACATAATTTAACTGAAACTGGATACAGAATTTAACTGAAAACAACATAATGCAAAAGAAGGAGTAAACATGCTCCAAACACAAAACAAAAGGAAACAACAAACTTCAGAAAAACAACAAAAAACAACGATGAAATTAACTCCAGCAAATCCCAGTATCATGCACGCCAAATTTAACTGCTATAAACTTGCATGTGTAGCATATCATTGTTCCCAGCAACAGGTGCCCCTAGCCTCATTCTAACCCCTTCATATAAGTTATGCGCGTCCACAAAACGCTTCCACTACCAACAATTCCATTGTCCAGCAAACCCCTTCGTGTGTTTTACTTTTTTCCTTCACTGCACAATGAAACCAAAAGGTTGGAAACTCCCTCGATAACTTAGTTAGTACAAACCAAGCCCTCTATACAAACTCATAATCAAGCTTACTCCAGCATTTCCTTTTAAAGGTCCTATGGTCAAACAACCTACATTATAACAGAACAGTTGCTGGTGTAGTGTTTGCTGGTGTGTTTTTAGTTGGCTAGTTACTGGTGTGGCTGCCTGTTGACATCATTAAAGTACAAATAAGAGACATGGATAATTTATGCAAACATGTTCTTGGATTTACATGGACAATTTACAAAGCAAATTTTTACTACATTAGAATATATAACTATCTTTGATTTTTATAAACACTAAATGAAATGAAGATAGTGGAGGTCAGATGTTTGAGACATGCTAACCTCTAAGGCTTAAGAGAGGTTACATGTTCATTCAACATTATGTTGTTTAAAACAAATGGTTTCAAACAGATACATTCAATCCTAGTCAAGTGTGCTTTACCATATAACCAACTAACTTACATTAAAAAAGGATAACTAATGATAGAAAAGTATCTTGGCCATTTTCGGATTGAAATTCCATATGGATGCATGTTAAAATCATAAAATAAGTTGAACTTTTTAAAACTTAAGTACTATTAATGTATCCAAACTGAGTTGAACTTGTTCAAATTTGAATATTTTAGATCCTCTAAATTTATATGTAGGTGACCTGCTTAAACTATATATTATGTGATGTCCGATTATTGTTAACTTGTAGAGAAGCTAGTAAGCTGATTTAATTATATTCTTTGAGGTATAGAAACATCTTGCTCAAATTTTACACTATGCCTCAGCGTGTTAGATGTCTTATACCTTTGCTTCTATCTTTTAAAATCATAAAATAAGTTGAACTTATTTAAATTTGAGTATTAACGATGTATCCAAACTTTGTTTAACTTATTTAAATTTTGTTTACGCTATGTCAGCGCATAAATTTTTGTCTTTTATATTTTCTTCTAACACTCACTACAACATTTTGACCCTACAGCTACGCCAAAAAACGGTAGTCAAATGCAAAAAAACCGTTGCAATTACCTACCGAAACGGTTTTACCGTCGTGACGAACTGAGGCGATGTGCTTGCCTTCCGCTACGCTTTTGTAACAAACGGCAACAGCATACAAAAAGCCGTAGGCACAAGTTGCTTTTTAAAACGGATTTAAAAGTTCTATAAAGCAACGGTTTCTACTTGTTGCCAGTAAGAAACCGTGGGAATTCTCTACTTTAAAGTACGCTTTTTACTAGATATTACAACGGATGTGGGCTGTGGACGTTATAATAACCGTTCTTGTAGATAACCGTTGAATCCCTATAAGAACGGCCTTAGACATTGCATCTAGAAAACCGTTCTTGTTTGTGGGTTAATATAACACTATGAAACCGTTGCCATTAAGTTAAAGGAATAAAAAAAATCTATAGTAAAGGGGTCCATTCGTTCAAATACACAAAAAAAAAAATAGAAAGAAAACTTGTGTGACAACACTAAAGCAAAAAAAAAAAAAATTAAACAAAAGCTCACATAAAAGTCGATATGTAGTCTTCTGGATTGATAGCTTCTTAATATTTAATAAACATTCTTGTAACTATGTTTGCTACAATATACAAGTTAGCCAACTACCTAAATACACAATAACCAATCACCTTGTATAATTTAGCTTCGTAACCAATAACGCAAACATTCAATTATTTCTCTAAGAACTTGAAGTTGATGCTTCTTGTGTCGATTCTCTCAATCTCTTTATGTCTTACTTGGATTGGTTCTAGTTAGTATCATCTTCCTTCATATAATGCACCCTGCTAAATTCCACACATTACAATCTCAATAACCAAAATTTGTTATGACAAGCTAGAAAAATAGACACAAGAACAATCAAATAGAAATTGAACAAGAAATTCCATAACTAAATTCACAATGACAATATAACACAATTGAACCCCAACCAAAATGGTTTTTATATATGGAAAGGTCCAATTCAAAAGGCAACTATTTTGATTCTTGGTAATTGACTTTGACACTGGCTAAATAAGCATTGTGGGTTAAAAACAGCTCAACGAATTTTTTTTGAAACCATTTTTGGACATATATTATGCAGCAAATGCCTCTGACATATATTATGCAGCAAATGTCTCTGACATATTTCCATGTGAAGTCTTAATTTATGATATGATACAACATGATGATGTTGTTGGTGGCAACGAGGATACAAGAAAGCATAGACTTAGGGTTGGCCATAAAGGATTTTATTTTTTGTCATCGAAGTACCTCAAATGGTGCTGATGAATGGTTCATGGATGTGAGGTTAATATGAGGGGAAAATTGAAAGAAACATTGCTTGTATTAGTACCTTAAGTATATGGTGATTGTGATAGAATGAGAGAACTAAGAAAGCATAAAAGCTCAAAACTCTTTCAGAAGAGCATTACCAAATAGAACCATAAATTGAACTCTTCATACTAGTATTTAATATGATAAATGTACACTTAACAAAATAAACATTCAACCATTATTCTCAAATCTAATAAACTGAAGGATATCAAATAACAAAGCCACACAAAAGATTTATTAAAACTGTTAAATTTGTACCTTTCTCATAACCATAGACAATACAATCTCTGGTCAAACACGACTTTTTAAAGGAGTTGTTGGGACCGAACCTATGGTAGCCAAAGGTCATCAAAAACCAATGAAGGTTCAATAAAAACACAGTTACATCAAAATCAAAGGACTCAAATTTAATTATTTAGACAAACATAAATTATAAGTATCAGGTAATTAACATATTTAAGCAACATGGAAGTGAAACAAAGACCCAAATTATAAGTTAACCATACAAAGTCCATGAAGAAAATTTATGGATAATATAACATACTATGTTCGATATCTCTATTCTTCCCATTCCTTTTCCTCTTCAGATGCTAGCAAAGAACATATCCTTATTTAAATTAAGTTAATTAACCAAAAATAGAAACAACTCATATAGAAGCTTATCAAAGACAAAAAAATTGAAATTATAATTAACACGAATGCAATAATAAATTAGATATCTCAAATATAATTCGTAAATGATCAAGAAACCCCAAAAGACCAAAACTGACGCAATTTCTTAAAGAGAAACGACACACTTACAACATTACAGAGAAGTGAAGAGAGAGCCGTACTTGAGTAGCTTCAACATCAGCAAGGTCCTACGGCCGCTTTCCATTGAAATACATTCCTTAGATAGTTTCTTTCGACAAAACAACCACCTGATGTAATGTAAACCAACATTCGAGAAAGTTATTTGATCTGTAATTAGATTGCTCATACACAAACTATAAGAGTGAAGTGGACTACAAGATTACTACTAAATCATGCTTATTTTAACATATGTACTGATGAATTCAAGGTACTTATTAAAATTGTCTAGATTTGAATTGTTTGTGCTTCATTAATAAATAAATAAATAACTATGAGAAACTTACCAAATCACAGTTCTAAACAAATGGAAAACCTCTATATGACCGTTGTCTGGGTCAAAATTCTACCTTCTGTGAGTTAGGGATTGCAGTGAGATCACTCCAAAGTGCAGCCACAAACTCTTATACTAAAGACGAGCATATTCAAGAGTCGTCTTTTCACACTCCTCTTTCATTTTTTTCTGCCTTAGCAACAAAAGGATCCTAGTCTTGAAATACACATAGTCACATAATCCTGAAAAACACGATTTAGCATTTCAATCAATTTCCATCAATGAAACAGACGCAAATTACTTACAGAATCAGACACCACATAAGAAAATTTGAAACAACATTCAAATCTCACAAAATAATTAAGAACAATAACAATAGACTTGCACCTCATTACATAGTTTAAAGCTCTAGCACTCTTCAAACAGGAACAAAAAATAAATCACCAGATCCCAAATTCTTCAAACAATCAACTTGCACCTCGTTACAGTATATACAATAATAATTAGTAGGATAAAAATATCAAACCGTAAGAGAAAAGGGAAAATAAAAAGAAGAAGGAAAATCTAACTATCATGATATATATCCCACATCTAATTATCTAACAAGTAAATTGAAGAAGGAAAACCAACAACAAATCACAAAAGAAGAAATAGACAATCATCACAACTCATAACTAGACAATGATACAATCAAAGCATGAAAAAGTCCAATCTATTGCAACCGAAGGGAGAAAATTACTTAGCTCAATTTAGAGACTATTATTTATCTTCTAATTACTTCTAATAAGACCCCTACAATTAAATTCAGCAAGTCACACTACGACACCAACAAATTAAAAAGTCTTAGAATAAAACTCACAATTGCATTATTGGTTTCTTGATCTTGCTCTTTCCTTTCTTAGTTTGTCGTGTAGCATTGAACATTTCTGCCTGATTGGGAGGCTTTTTATCTTCATTACTTACACACTAAACCAAGCAAGACAAGAGTATAAGAATATCACTCAAGTAGCAGAATTTAATATTCATTTGCAACATTATATGCAAGTGACTTTGTGGCATGTTAATGAAGTAAGAGTAGGCCAAAATCGATTTGTTTTCTTATCTTTTTTTTAAACAGTGAAATTTATTAAAATTGCGACTTCAATCACTAGACATACAAGAGTGCACACTAAGAAAAATACAATAGTTGGATGTAGCATGCTGCACAAACAGCCCCTGCGACAAACACAAACTAAACCCCAAAAAACAAAACAGCACAAGCAGCAACGCTACAGGGCAGTAGGAAACCCAAAGCAAAAATCCCCCAAAAAATAACAACAATAGCCCTTATATAGAATTAAAAATTGAGCCACCACAGAATGAAAGTGCATCAATAATTCAAACCTGAATGGTAATCAATTATCCTATAAACTAAATTGTTTACAAAAAAGTAAAGGATACGAAATTCACCTAACGTTGATTTTCAACTATCTAATGTCAAATACAATATATAAATAACGCAATATACATTTGAACCTATATTAAACACAATAATAGTACAAACTTGAACTAGTAGGCTACTAATATTAAACCATATATAACAAAAGATTAGCATTAGCAAACTTGTATAATATCTCATCACCATTAATCACATACAAAAGTAAAAGGTTGTCCTAATGGATATAGATTCCCTTTAAAGCATTTAAACTAAAACTTGCAGAAATCTATACATATTTGGGAATGAGTGGCTATAGATTCCATTTTAAAAAATAGATAATTTTTTTTATTATCTTCTTTATTATCCAATTTACAATCTTCTATCGACATATTAATTACAATATTCTGAATTGTAGAAAATCTTACCCTTTTAACTAAATCTCATTTCTCACTTTCAATTAAATAAACAAAAATAATGTGTGATAGACACTAAAAGAATTGGAGGAACTATGTTTCTATGTGCACAAGAATTTATTCAGATATGTTGGACACAAGTACCACCAAACACACTATAGTGAAGTGCCCCCTATAGAAGTAGTTACCCCTTACCATATGCAAGAATTACCACCTACAGATATGTTATACCTTTCAATCAAAACGGTATCAACTCACTCAGTACAAACACCCAAGAAACAAGGGAAAAAAAAGCTATCAATTTACTATAATCTGAAACATCATAGCAGCCACAAATTCCACTATATATAGTGCTATCAATTTATCATATAGCAGCTACTAATTCAAATATCCAACAATGCTTTCAATTTTCTATATTTTACTACCCAAAGAATCTGAAACATTTTTCAACATGGAAAAACAAATAAACTTCTCTTTTTTCTTGGCAAATGAAATAAAAAAAAAAACTAAGACGATCTCAAAAAGAAGAAAATCTATAAATTCTCATATGAAATATTAGTGCCTAAAGTGAATATGTGTACTTGTCTTTTAAATTCTTTTGAACAAACAGAAAAATAGCTTTGATTAATAAGAAAGTTCAACATATACCTTTACCTTTCATAAGACCACTCACTCGATAAACTTTTTACTTCTTTAAATTAAAAGGAATTGAGTCAATTTTTTCTTCTTGGCATACTTGGAAAAATCTATAGCCATAATAATATTCTGCTTATCTAGATGAATGCCACACAATCATCCTTGTCTTTTTTTATACAAACAATTTATTAACAAAAATTCAACCAACTTGCATTGAAAATATAAAACAAACAAACTCCATAACAATCTATGTTATATGATCATATCATCATAATACGTATATAATAACTAGAAACTTTGTTCTTTTATACTAGACAATAGAAAGAGTGCCTTTGCCTTGTTCTATCATTAGAAAATCATAGTCAAAGACACATTACAAGCACCATGTTGTAGCACACTCTACTAATCAGCTATTTAAAAAAAACTACTAGGCACTAGAATCCAAACTCCACCTCTAAAAGTTAACATTTATTTCTTATACTATGACTCTATCTCTACACACCAATAACAATAGTACAAGAAAACAAATAAAGTTCATATTATAAAGGAAAACAGAACAATGAAAACGTAAAAAACAAGAATCATAGTGTAAACAAAGCAAAACACAGTTAGCCCTTATCGTGCCAAAATACACAGCAGCAAAATAAGCATTTCACTTTACGAAGCATTGTTAGTTTTGATGAAGAAATAAGGCATTCAAATTTAAAGAATTTAGAACAAGAGGTGGAGTTATATGCCTGAAGTGCTGAACAAATCCTTTTCTCCACAAAGAATATGAAGAGTTGAAAAGCAAGAACTAGGCTAAATTTGTGAAGCTACCAACATAGAAAATCACACTAGCACCGGCAACTTCACCAATTAAAGAGGAAAAATTTGTAAGGTCCATAAGATGAAATAAGCATCTTGTCCCAAAAACAATGCCTACAAACATATGTCAATAAATAATGATGATTAACAAACTTGTAAAGTTCTAATGAGGCATTGAAATTGGCCTAGTTTCCAGAAAAGCAACACATCACAATTAGAATTAACAGTCACACGAGAGAATCCATATCTTGGCAATTAATCTAACAATAACAAAAGAATGAACTCAGCTGCAAGCTTTTAAACAAGAATGAATATCCAATAGTTTAAGACACAGATCCAATCTACTACAGATAATAATGATATTCATGAAAGATTAATTTTGACATATTCAATAACCATCGAAAGATAAGGCAAAACCCTAACAATTGAGTCTAAAAAACCAAATATAACCTGACTCAATGAAAAATGAATATGTACCCGTAACAAATGAAGTAATGAAAAGCAAAGAGAATTGGATGAGAACATACAAATAACTTGAATGTAGAAATTCTTGAAGACGCACACAAAGAGGGAGAGGGAAAGAAAATGAAGTAGCTGTATTGAGTGAGAATGGCCGTGAAGATTATTGAAGTAACCATATTAGATGGTAGAGTGCAGAATCAATAAAAGCCCCAACCTGATTCAGAAATTGAACAAACCAGTTAATCGATTTCTTACTTTCAACGAATCTTAGGGTTTCAATTGATTTGAAGGACAGTTCGACGAGATAGAGATGGGTTCGAAGAGTTCGACCGGATCAAAGAGATGGAGATACGAGGCGTTAAATGGAATTGAAGGATTCAATCGATGGGCTATACAAAGAGATGATGGTGAGATGGTTAGAGGGTTCGATTGAGATTTTCTATAGGTCAGATTCTTCGTGAGGGTTTGATAGCTAATAGAGATTTGATAGGTGAGATTGAGGTTTCTGTGTGGTGAGGTTGAGGTTCTGAGAATCTATCGACAATATTGAGAGTTTGTGAGGTTAGAGGTTCTGACGTGAAGATTCAATTGTTTTTTTTTTTTCCTAATAAGGGACGTTCAGCTTGTTTGTTTGGGAAGGGAATAATTTTTTGCTAACAAGGTTTCAGTTATAAATTTTTTTTATTATAATCTTCACTGAGAATAACGCTAGTTATTTGTTTTTTAGAACAATATTGTTTTTTTGTTATATTAAGAATTTTTGTTACAGTTTTTAAGAGCAGTATTTAACAAATTGTTACTCGCACTTTTATTAAAAATAATTAAAAATATACCAAAACGGTTAATATATGTTGACAAAAATAACAAATAAAAAACCGTTTTTGTTTCTTATACCACAACGTTTTTGAGTTGTTACAAATAAATTGAAAAAATATCATACCCTACTACAACAAAATCTTAAAATCGTTGTGCTTGGGACTCTACCAGGACGGTTTTCTTACCTTCCAAAATTTAGGCGTTGTCGTAGGGACAAAATGTTGTAGTGACTATATTAGATGGAATAATTTGCAAATACGGTATATTATACTCAATAAAAATAAAGGTGGACATATAACTTAAAGCAAAAAAAGATATATTCATTAGATTTTCTTGGGATAAGGAAACATCTTACACGTTGTTACTGAAAACATAAAACAAAAATACATCTCTAAACCATCATTGGTAAGTATGAGATTAAAAACAGAAACAACTTAAAAACATATAAGAAAAATACATAGAACTAACCACATGTGAATCTCGTGTAATACAATCAAAATTCAATTTTATCTACAACTTGAAAAACCCCAATTAGAAATTTCTAAAACATGGATTGACTCAAAGAAAATATGATGTATCTAAAATACCTCAAAAAAAACACACATTTCCTTGATTATGTTGACCCGTGAGAGGGTGAAGATGATTTCTGCTGAGGGGGTTAAGCTTTAAAAACAAGAGATAGACGTGAGCATATGAATGACATTCATTGCGTGACAAAGGGATGAGAAGGTCAAATGTTAGAATTTATTGTGCGGTGAAGGAGCATTTAAAAGATTGATCTCAAAGAAGAAGGTCAAAGAATTGCATTTAAATGAGGAGAAAATTTTAGGATTTGATATGAATGAAATTCATTGCGTGACAAAGGGGTGAGATAGTCAAATGTTAAAATTTATTGTGTGGTAATGGAGCATTTAAAAGATTGATCTTAAATAAGAAGGTCAAACAATTGCATTTAATTGAGGAGAGAATTTTCGGATTTGATATGAATGGAAAAAGTGCATTTAATAAATGACAAAGGAGTGAGAAGGTCAAATGTGAGAATTCGAAATGATTTAAGGACATTTAAATGAGAAATTCAAACAATTGAATTTAAAATGAATGACATTTATTGCGTGACAAATGGGTGAGGAGGTCAAATCTGCGGATTTATTGTGTTGAAATGGGAGGGAAAAAGCAAGGTTAAAATTAGGGTTAGAGATTGCTTCAGACAAGCTTTAGAAAGAAAGATTATTAGAGGGAAAAATTAGGTTTAGAGGTTGTAAGACCTAATAAGCTTTTAAGAGTAAGGGATATGTGAAATAGGTGGTATGTTTGTGAACGTGGGTTTCTCCATAATTTCCCTAATTAATTAGTTTTCTATTTTTTAATTAATTTGATTAATTAATCATTTTCTCATTTATTCAATTTTTTCAATTTAGTTAATTAATAAATGATGTTTTCTATTTTGTAATTAGTTATTTATTTTATAAGGTTAGTGGGATGTGGTTAGAAGTGGTGTAGTTTAGTGGGATACTTAATTTCTTTTTGATTTAATTAAATGATAATATTTTAAGGCTGAAAGTAGAATAAGGTTTTGAACGAAACAAAATTCAGATGAAGTTCAAAAAATATGACATTACACGACACAATCTGAATCCTTAGATAATAGACCAAGAAAGACTGTCAAGATTGGTGTAAACATCTCAAACTAAAAACAAAAAACGCAAAAAGGATATTCAAATTCTAAAAAAAAATATGCATATCGATAAAATGCATGTTAAATTAGAATACCAGTTAAGCAGTGGTATGAGAGGAAGGTTGTAAGGTCACGTCCTACCATTTGCAAAAATCAAAATATCAAAATATATGATTCTTCTGTTGTCTGTGTAATTTCCCACGGTTTAGGTTTTTTTTTTTTTTTTTAGAGAAACACGGTTTAGGGTTTTCTATATATAGCCGAGTTTGCATGGAAATTAAGGTAGCCGAGTTTGCATGGAAATTAATGTATTCTGTTTGTAACGTATTAAATAAGTGAACAACAACTTGTCAATAAAAAAAGTCTACAAAAACAATAGATATATACAAACGATGACATAACATGGTAGGAATGAAAAGCTCATCAGTGTGGAAAAATATTAGGGATTGGTGTATTTTAGAGGGAATTTGTTAGGTTAAATTGGTGCGCTGCATTTTAGATGAAATTTGTTAGGTTAAATTGTTGCTAACCTAATGCAGCATTTTAGAGGGGAATTATTAGGTTATGTTGCTGCAGACCTAACAAAATTAATAAATAAGGATGCAGCACACCAATTTAACCCAACAAATTCCCTCTAAAATGCAGCAATCCCTAATATTTCTCCTCACCAATGAGAGTTTTTCATTCCTATCATGTTGTGTCATCGTTTGTATATATCTATTTTTTCTGTAGACTTTTTTTTTGACAAGTTGTTGTACACTTATTTAATACGTTTACAAACAGAATACCCTAAATCGTGATGCTTAATGCTTCCAACGAATTCACATCTTTATGCCACTAACTGCCGGATCTATTTTTTGACAAAACTATGCAAATTATAAATCGATAAAACTGAAACGGTAAAGTCAAATTGTGAAGTTTTTTTGAGAGTAGTTAAGCGGAAATTAAGACAATTGAGAGTAGTTAAGCGGAAATTAAGACAAGAAACTCACATTACAGAAAATTAATTTGGTTTAATGCTGGGATGGTCAACCATGGAAGCTGTATATTTGATTTGTAGATTTATGCAATAAAAAAAAATAACAAGCATAAACTTGGAAGATACATAGATGATATATGAAGTTCCCTAGACGTGCTGCGGGAGGCCCCATAAAATAAAGAAGTTTGGATTGGATATATTCGAATGATAAAAAATATGTATGAAGGGTTACAACTAATGTAAGAGCACAAGGTGGAAATATAGGTTTCACTATTACTACAGGTGTGCATCAAAGATTCAAAGGTCAGTTTTGAACGTTTTTGTTCCAGATGTGTTTATCGAGCAGACACAAGAGATGGTGCCATGATACATGTTTTTTAACAAACGGTATACTTTTAAATTAGAAATAATTAAATTAGAAATTTGGAGAATCGAGAGATTCATGGAAAAATAATTAAATTAGAATAAACAAGACATCTGCCCTAAGTTTAGTAAGAAACACTCAAATACCAGCAGAGGTGAAAATCAGAGAATACACTATACCGCAAGGTAAACATTTTTTCTGCTCTATCTTGAATGGTTTTAGTGCATTGGAAGTTTACAAGCATTCAATTTCAGATGGATTTTGTAACTGTCGGTGTGTGTTCTTCTGCACTAGGTGTTTTGTTTATGTAATTTCTTTCATGCGCTGTTGTTTCAATCCCGGGTCTGCCTTTGGTGTTTCTGTTTAGCCATTTAGCACAGTAGTCTTTGTTCAATTAATTTTACTCTTTACCTAATAGTTGTTTCATGCTTGAATCCATTAACCTCTTCTTTAGGAAATCTATAAAGAGGGGCCAATTGAGTATATTGTTATAAACCTTTGGCATTTCAAATTGAAATTATGAAATTATGTAGGTCTGTATAAATTTGGCGATGTCTTTTTGTATTGTTATAATTTATAGGTTGTAATTGTTAATTGAAGCCATCATAAGGTTCAATTTGAGTATATTTTGCTTTAGTTTTTGGGGCTAGCTATTGTCTCTGTTATATATATATTTTCTGCATAGTTAGTTTAGTTATATTGGCAGTGGGGAGGTTTGGGTTATTTGCACACAAGTTTTTGATATTTTAAACTCCATGTATATTTAAAAACTTGAATCCTTAACAAATGATATATCTTTATATGTTTATGGTTAGTTATCCTTTCTTTTGTGCATCGTTAAAAAGTTCCAAGGACTCATACTATGTATTGTTGTGAGTTTGCTTCTCTTATTCGACTTTGCCAAAAATTGTACCATGAAGAGTGACTACTTTTAAACATTTTGGATATTTTTATTCTCTTTGCCGATAGAGTTTTTGTGTTCTTTCTGCTCTTTGAAACATTATGTTTTTATCGAGCTAAACTTGATTTAAAGCCTTATATGATCTATTGTTTTTCACTTCTTTGTCTGTAGTACATCCTGTGTTGCTGATATTTGTTGTAGTATCTTGCTTGACATTATGTATTACATCTTAATTATTTAACATTTGATTCTGATTTTGAAAGGAACATATGAATCTATTATAATTTTTCAACCTGTGTTGCTTCTCTTATTACTGCAAGTGGGCTTACTTATGGAATCACATTGTGGCTTGCTTTCTATCATGGTACTTCTTCTTTCATAGAAGGAATTATACAAGACATAGTCATGTAGATTAAATCATTTGCTTATTTTTCAAACAAATAGTATTTTCTACTCTTCTCTTTAGCATATTCACTATTTTGTTAGTTTATGTAATTTGATCACTATTGTTTTCAGTTTCTCTTACTTGATATTGTGCTATCGTTATACTCTATTGATATACTCTATTTTGCATAATGGTTTGTAAGCATGAGGATTTTCTTACCTTGACATTTTTAATTGGAGGATACATGAGTTTGTATGCATTTTATATTCCATTCTTTATAGCTGACATTGTAAGGAAGATATTAATCTTAATTTAAAGGGAAAGTTGTCCTCCAAACCCGTATTGTAAAACTCTATTCTCCAACCCTAATCTCCACAAGCAATCCCAACAAAACATCCCAATTAATGCATTGTTAATTTCAATTTGAGTTAATGCATTGAACATATATGACTATTATGATACACAAGAAAAAAATTATTATAGGATGCTTTTTGGCTATGACAGATGCATTAGAAAGCAAAACCGTTGAAAGTTTGCTTCCATATTTGTTTGCTCACTGACCAATTAATATTTTGGCTCTGATGTATACTTATAGTTTAATAGTTTAATGTCAAAATGTCTTATGTTTGTGTCCTGATTTGTGTGTTCTTATATGGTAGATCATTAATTATATGATTGAGCAAAATATATATATCAATTTGTTGACTACATTCAATTTATCGTGTTATGAGGAATGAAGTTGCGGGAAAAAGCGAATTGCATATAAATATCACATTGGATAGTTCTCTTGAGAACCATTTGAACTAACTTAGCTATACTGGTGTAAAGAATAGGACTGTTGCTAATGATGGTTTTGGAATAAGCAAGGGGTGGTATATATTTTATTCCGCATATATAATTTCATTTTGGTTTTGCATTGTATGTTGTTTTAAGTATAACCGGAGGAGGAGACTGATCAATCATTAAGCCGACAAAATTGCCTTGTGTGAGAACCGAAGATTCTAAATGATTATTGAAATATGTTGTTCTCTCAACTAAGTTTGTTGTTTTTGTGATTGCAAGTGTTGAACATTCATTTGTGATTTTGATGCTTTAGTTTGGATGGGTTTTTTTCATTACTTTTTGTGTTTCTAGAACTTATTAGTCTTTGACAGTGTAGCAGTGAACTTTGCAATTTAATTTTTGTACGTTTAGAATATAGTAGGAAACTTTAAATTTTCATATTTAAGCTGAAGTTATTTGTTATAACTACTTAAATAAGAACTCGATAAAAAAGTTTATTTTGATGGTACATCCATGAAATTTGGCTTGCCTTTGTTATAACTATTTTTCTATACTATACAAAATAAATAATTCTTATGAATTAAGAAAACATAAACGGTAACGTGCTCAACAAAGTTGAAGATCTAAAAATAATATTATTTTTTTGACAAAAAAAACTTTTAAAGTATGATTTGAGCTAACGAAATAAATTTAACAAGCCGAATCGAGTTGTTTATTAACTTTAAACGAGTTGAACTCGAGACAAAAAAAAGTTCATATTAAACTTGAGTCAAGTTTCGATCAGTACCAATTCTTATTGAGGAGTTCAACTTAATTTGACTTATTTTCTGCCCTACTTCCATATTACTTTGATATAGGTTTATTTGAGTAATTTATCAGGTACTGTTTCAATTTAAAAAGTTTGTTTAGAAATGTTAATCACTATGGAAATATCATCTTTCTTTTTTTGTAAATGTCTTTGAAATGCATGTGACAATTTTAATCTTAACATTCTATCTTTATTTCTTGAGTTTATCCTATTGTGTTTAATTGCAATACAATTTTTTTCATTGACCTACTGGTCTCTATTACAGTCGATAGGACCCGTGCATCGCACGGGTTGAGAGTCTAGTTTTAGATGGAATTTGTTAGGTTAAATAAATTGCTGTTAACCTAATGCAGCATTTTAAAGAGAAATTATTAGGTTAAGTTGATGCAGACCTAACAAAATTAATAAATAAGGATTAAACCTTTAAATTAATATATCACAATTAATCAGTTAACTATTCTTTAAAGTTAAAACTCAACTATGGTTTCCCTCAACAAAAAAAAACTCAACTATGGTTATTTGACAGAATTAAAAAACCAAACCATTCTCAAATGTGATATCTGACACGTTTTTTAAGAGACCAAAAAGAAATAAATTAAACTGAACAATATAAACACAAAAGTGCTAAGATCGAAAGTATATAGAGTAAAAAAAAATAAACAGATAACCATAACAACGCTTCCAACCCAACAAAACCAAATGCAAGAGCAGTCACACCTAAGTATATAATCAATTGAGTACTCCATTGATATAAATTTTAGTAGTACCATTTAGATTTAGTTTTAATCCAAGATCAAACTAAAAGTTTCACCAAATCAACAGGATGACCATTAAGACTCTTAATTACCAACACAAATTTATTATGCTACTTTCAAATAGTCTACAAACAAGACATTTCTATCGAATGAAGACACTTTCATTTCTTTTTTGATTTCCTATGAAAACCCAAACCTAAAAATTGAATAGCATGACTAGAGTCATTGTTCAAAAAACCACCACTAATATCTAACCAAGACAAAACGTCCCACCAAAACTTACTAGAGATATGATAGAGAAAAAAAAATTAGATGTTTTATTTATGTTATACCATTCCTCACACGGAATGGAACTATTTAAATCTAACAATTATTGAAACTCTAGAGGAAGTTTTTACTTAATCATCACTCGCCTCGCCAGCTCAATATCCTACTTCTCGTATCGGAAAAAATAAATCACTAATTTTATGTAAGAAAATTATCTAATATTTTGGAAATTGGAGGACGTAATTTCTAATTTTTAAAAATCGATTAAATAAGAGTATAATTGAAAAATTACATTATTTTTGTTAGGAGCATATCGTGGCAACTAAAAGAAAAATCAAGATCAAAACTTACCATTTTGTTAATTAGGTTTTTTTTTCTTTGCAAGTAGTTTAGTGGTTAATTTTTTCAATTAAAGGTGAATAAATGAGGTGTCCAAAATTTAAGCCCCATCCCCTTCATATTACATTGTATTGTCTCTATCAATCGAGATAAATTCATATGGACAATAAAGATTCATTCTATAAGGTCATTACAATCCAGGTATATCAATTGTGATAAATAGCTTATATTTTAGATTAATTACAGACCATGATGTCAATTGTATTTATTTCATACTATAAAACAATTAGACAGTAGACTACTTGTAAAAAAAATTAAACAATCATTTATTTTGCTTTTCAATTTCTAATTCATAGTACAAATGATTATATCTATTTATATGAAAAACACGTCAATGAGAAAATGCAAGTCCTTGTGCAAAATCTATTTCTCATTTATCATTTTACAATTAGGAAAAAAATGGTTGTAGAAAAATGGGGATCAAAATCACCATGTGCAATACTTAGCAATTAAAAAAGTTGAGTAAAAAAGAGCAATTAAAATGTGATTAAACTTTTAGCTAATACCACACTTAATCAATTAATAATCGTTCTTTAAAGTTTAAACTCAACTACACTTTTTTTTTGTTGGTGTAACTACACTTATTTATTGACGTAAAATAAGCCCAACTATGCTTAGATGATATATAGAAGAATTAAAACCTGACACTAAAATACAATTACTCAAACTCTAGAGAGAGTTATTGTCAAAAAAATAAAACACTCTTGAAGGAGATATTAATAATTCAATGAAAATAATCATTCTCAAAGAGATATTAATAGAGTTAACGGAAATATAATAAACTTTCAAAAATATTTTAAATTACATTTACAATTTAATAAAATCTATTTTTGTCCCGCATTCGCTTTCATCACACATTAATTTTATAGTTCATTCTATAAAGCCTACAACATTTTATTAATGTAGATGTCAATTTTCTTAAGTTTACATTGAGTCCCACTAAATTTGTATGAACGTACTCCCTCCTATGTTAAATATAAGTAAAGGTTGATCAAAGAAAGTTAATGTCTTTAATTCAAAAGTTGTGTCAAATACATTTTTTTTTTTTTACAATTTTGTTTATATTTGTGACTAAGTTTTATACTAGTAAACAATGTGTTTTTGAGACTTTTAAAAAATTGCACATGTTCAAGTGTATTAATACAATTTTTGCTTTGTTAAGGGTATTTATTAGATTTTTCTTTATTAGATCACGTTAATATTGTTAAAAAATTTTACCATCGTTTAACAATGAGTAATCTCCATCAAAAATCTATAAAGCACATAAAGTAATTTTTCTCCTCCAATTATATATATATATATATATATATATATATATTTTCATATGCATTTTCTTTATCTTACTCTTAGCATTTTCTTTTATCTTAATTTTTTTTTTGTTGGGTCAAGTCCTTAATCTTATTCTTATCAACTAATATTCTAATGATAAAACAATTAAAAAAAAAGTAATAATCCAAAAAGACCCAATGGAATGGATGATAGTGTTGTAATATACTGTTGTTCCTTCCTTGTCATTCCATGAACGGCAGTGATAACGCAACTCTGTTTAGAACACACCTTCATCACAACCGTCCATCTCCATCTCACCACCGAACACGCATATAATTTCTCCTTCTTCTTCTTCTTCTTCTTCTTTCTCTTTTTGTTTCTTCTTTTTCTCTATAAACCCTTTTTCTTTTCTTCACCAGATCGAAACGAAAACCAAAATGTTTCAATCCACTATCACCTAAACATTAAGGTCTCTCTCTTCCTTCAATCACTCTTCTATTTTATTTTTATTTTTTCTTCATAATTTCACAATCACCAAACCCTAATCGGTGACCATTAACCTAATTCCTCTTCATTTCAACTTCAATTCTAGTAATTCATCGCCGATTATATGGTCAACTTTCATCACTGGATCTGGGATTGCTCATATTTTCTATTTAATTAGGGTTTTCATTTTCCCCCAATTTTATTGATTTTCATTTTTGTTTGATTGTTCAATTCTGTCAGCAAACATGGTTTTGTTGGTTAAATCTTTGTCTTTCAAACTTGGTTTCTTTGATTTGTAATAAAGTTTCGATTTTTAGTTTTTTTTTTTTACATTTTATTTTTGTGTGTATTTAGCTCTTTGTAATTTGTAATAAAAAGGAAGCTTGAAGTTCTGTTATGGCGGAAGAAAATTCTGATGCAATGAACCTTGATTTGAATCTGGGTCCGGACCCGGAACCACAAACTGGGTCGTTAGGGAATGAAGGTTTGAACTTGGATCATTGGATTGAGGAGGAGCCGTTTCAGAGAATTAGCGAAGCTGCTGCAAGGCTTAGGGGGAGACAGAGGTGGAGATGGAGGCAACTTTCTCCTCCTTATCCACAACAGCTTCAAAGGGTTCTACCTCAACCGTCTTATCATCAAGTTCATCAACTTGCTCCTGCACCCCATATTTATATCCCACCTGAAGCACGCAATATTTCAATTGAATTGAACAATTTTTTGGTCAATTCGGGGAATGGAATTGGATTACAGGCTGGGGAAGGAAGTGTGGCTGCTGTGGAGAGAATGGAGGAAGAAGAGGCGCCACTGAAAGCGTGTGAGAGCAACAATGGTGTTATGGAGGATGAGACCTTGCAGAAGAATAAGGATGATGTTGAAAAGGCTGGTGGCAGTGATGGGGACTTTTTTGATTGTAATATCTGTTTGGATTTGGCCAAGGAGCCTGTTTTGACTTGCTGTGGTCATCTGTTTTGTTGGCAGTGCTTATATCGATGGCTGCATCTGCATTCAGATGCTAGGGAATGTCCAGTTTGCAAGGGAGAGGTAACAGTTAAGAGTGTTACCCCTATATACGGCCGTGGAAACAGTACCCGTGCTCTTGAGGAGGATTCCACTCTAAAAATCCCTCCTAGGCCACAAGCAAAGCGTGTTGAGAGTCTGAGACAAACGCTTCAGAGAAATGCATTTGCTTTCCCTGTGGAGGAGATGATTCGGCGTCTTGGAAACAGAATTGATTTGACTAGGGATTTATCTCAGCCAAATGAACCAGAAAATGCTCGTGGAACAGCAGAGAGAACTACCTCCTTGCTAAGTAGGTTTTTGACATCTCGAGGCATGCGAAGAGAGCAGAATCCTGTACCACCCCCGGAGGATGCTGCGAGTTTGAATCAGAACAATGATAATGGTGCTGAGTTGGGAGGGGATACCCGCAGGGTGCAATCCCTTTTGCTTCGAAGATCACAATCACACAGAGCAACACTTTCAACTCTTTCATCAGCACTTACTTCTGCTGAAAGGTTGGTTGAGGCATATTTCCGTAGCAATCCATTGGGCAGAAACCAAGAACAACCACCTCCTTCAGGTGATGACAGAGATTCCTTTTCAAGCATTGCTGCTGTCATAAATTCCGAGAGCCAAGTGGACACTGCTGTAGAAATTGATTCCATGGTAACCTCTTCCAGGAGGAGAACAGATGCTTCAAGATTGTCTGATGTGGACAGTGGAGATTCTCGTGCTCCAAGGCGCAGACGTCTGAACTGATAAAAGTGTTCCAGATCAAGTTATTTACTATTTTATCATATCATGTAACACATCATAATAATTTTCCAACATCTATGTAAGTTCTCCTTGCTTTGTTATGGCCTTGTAATTTGAAGCATTCACCTTTTACAAGTTTTGGTAGTTTTAAGATGATTTTAGAGTACGTTTACTTCAATCATAAGAATGTCTTTAAAGGGTTCAGCTATTTAGAGTCTAATCATCCAGAAACTAAATTTTGCTGTATAACCATGCTTAAGTTGGCAATTTTATATAGAAGTTATTACCCTGAAGTCTTATTTATCTGTTTTTATTAGTTGACCTGAATCGGTCATGCTCTATTTATCTGCTGATGCATGCAAGGTTACAAATCCAGAACTCATTGCACCCCGCTATGGCGGGAGTTTTAGTTGTGCATGACTGCCTGTGAATTTGTCTCGATTCTTTATCAATATATCATCGTTTTATCATGTTTATAGGACAAAAACATAATAGCATTTTCTTTGCTGGTATTGATTTAATAGGGTTGATACCATACTTGCCTATATTTTGCATCATGCACAACCCACAATGAACTTAGATAAAGTAACAGATATATTACCAAGTACCAAAGCTAATTTAAAGTGACACCTTCTAGTTCTCACCATGTTATGTTTCGTCCATCCCATCTTCTATGCACTATGATGATTGGTGTCAGGAATTTCCCATAGGGGGATTTGTAGGCGATCGCCCCGTAGTTCATACCTAAAATTTCTGAGATGTGCACTTGTCTTTACAAAAGTTCATAATGAAAATGGAATCCATCGTCTTTAGAAAAGCTCATAATGAAAATAGAATCCATCTATAGGGGGATTTGTAGGGGATCCCACTTGTCTTCAACAGAATCCATACTGAAATCTATCTATAGTGAATCAATTCTTCTAGGAATGTTCTTTGTAGCACCACTTTTGGTTGCTTGTATTTGGCTTTGAAATCTTTTCACTCAATTAACTTTTTAAAAGACCCTTTATTGTTGATATTTCAATCTTACTAATGCTTTTGCCTGTATTGGTGGTTTCGCAAGTTGTTTTTACTGATTTATTGTTATTCACCTGCGCATTATCTTGTACAGAAATATTCCATGGGGAAAGGTCAATGGCAATTCAGTGGCAATTCAGGCTCCTTGTTTTCCTTGTCAACAATGCATTGCAAGTTGTACTTTCAGCAAGTTGTTGTAGGCAGTTAATTATTATAATACTATATAACAGTGAACAATTATAGATACAGGAAGCCTAGTAGTTTACTCTTTTGTTCAGCAGTCTAAAAATCGTGATGTGAATGTTCAATTGCCCACATTCTCTGCTAATATTGCATTTAATAGTTTTTTTGCTGTGGCTCCCCGGACACCCTCTTGTTATAGAGTGTTCGGTTTCATGTTGATGTTCAGTGTTCTTGGTAACTTTCGAGTTGGATGCTTGGTGACAAGTGTGTTAACTTCTGATGCCCGAATCTTCCAACTTAATTTATTAATGATAGGTTGTTGACAGATTGTTAAGTCACTTTGAATAGAAAAAGAATAGAGAAAGAGAGGAATCAAAGAAAGACACTGGATATTTCTCTGCCTGGGGAAATATTCCCATTCTTACTAAAAACAATTTATTCAAGTATCTTCAACAAAACATGTCTGCGTAAGACACATAACCTTCCTCTATTTTCTAACTATTTGAGGTACAGTTAGCTACACCAATATATCCCTTACAACCTCCTTCTAAATAAGCATCTATCAACTGACAACCATCCAACCAACTTCCTTCTAGAATACACTTCCAATTTTCCGTACTTCATGTTCATTGGCAACATCTCCCTCCGTCAAAGGAACTTTGGCTTCAAGGTTGCAGTGAGGGATTTGGTTTTATATTATTCCAGGTTGCTTCATCCTTAAGTCAATTCTTCATAGTGAATAAAGTCAACTAAGTTTCTTGGTTGGTCAGTTTAGAAACATCTAAGATATGTTTCTTACCGTTTGATTAAAGATTTGTTTGACCATCAAACTCTGGATGATAAGCGGTAATCATATTCAATTAGTGCCTTGCTTGGTACAATGAGCATACTTAACCTATCCCACCCAAATGATGCCTTTTCACACAACATTTGGTACTCCCTCCGTCCCGTTTTAAATGACCCAATTTAAAAATATGTACTATTCATATAACATGTTTTGACTCTATTTTACTACTAATATATAAAGACAAAATATAGCATTTAAGATGTTGGATTCGTCTCGACGAATAATTTCTAAATATCAAATTTTCATAATTTTTTTCTAATAGATTGTTAAAGATATTTAATATAGGACGGAGAGATTGTTTATTATGTGGGCAAGTATGGCATTTAACCACAAATTTTGTAATATTCCCCTTCATATCCTTCCACTTCAGTGATGGTGCCTACCTTCTGTAGGTTCTGTAAATTTCTGAATGACCTCCAGTCACACACAGTAGTTTGAAATTTTTTCCAAAGGGAAACAGAACCGAAGCTGGTGCCGAAACTAATCTCCCTTTGAAATTGAACCAGTTTTGCTCCAAAGTGCAATGACAACGGGAGGCTGGATCCTTTTCCTAACATTGGATAGTAATTCTCAGCTAAACATTAGTATGAACCTCATCCTGGATGGTAGAATGATCAACCTTAATGGCCTAAATATGGTTGACAATTCCAAATCTTCTTCCCTACATCTAGAGAATGCATCATCCACTCTATTAGTGGTGCCAACCTTTGTATATAATATCAAAATCATGGCCATTAGTTTAGACAACCAATTTTCTGATCTTGAGTGGTCACTCTTTGTTCAAGCAATGCCTCAATTGTTGAATGGCTAACACCAAAACTATCAATTCCTTCTCATAAATAGACCTGGAGAGGTGTTTTGGAGAATTTGGTTTGTTGGAGTAAGTGATTAGTTGCTTTCCTTGTGATAAAACATAACCAATTCTTCTTCACTCATAAAACATTCCACTGAACTGAGAAAGGAAAATTAAATTTGGCCAACCCAACATTGGAATCGTTGTTGCTACCAGACATGTTTCTGCCAATGAATTTGGTTGAAAGGCTACTTTTTCAATATATCAGACAATGGCTTAGCAATCTTTCCATAGTTTTTAATAGTGACTATAGTAACTAATTAATCCAAAAAATCCTCTCATTGCTTCCCAAACTATATTTCTTCAAATTAGCATAATATTTGGGCCGTTGTAATGTATTCATTATTTAAGACAACTTCTAAATGTCCCAACTGTGATTAGCAAGACTTGTAATCAACCTCCTATTCAGTTTTATCATTATTGAATTTATGAACGTAATAGCAGCTTTTTTCTGATATTTTTTCATTATTTTCTATTATATTAATTTGTTAGTAAGATCCAATAATTTTATAAATTTAAAAAATGTCAAAACTTTCTCTTCTTTTTGAAAATGCACTCTCTAACAACTCTTTCATATTTTCTTTAATGCAATTATTCACTAATCTTTCATCTAGGACTAGTGGATATCAATTTAAAATGAATACAAATATTTGATAATAAAAATTGAAAGTATTTTTGTAAGGTAAATAAACTTTTGCAGTTAGTATGGTTCGATTATTCCAATCTACTTTAGATATTTTTTGGATGGAGGAAAAAATGAAAACGAAAATAAACAAGGAAAATGGAAACAGTAGAATGAGTGGATATTTTTTGAATTGAGAAAATGTTAAGAAAGAGTTTGCTATGTTTTATTTGGTTAGATAAAAAGTGAAAAGAAATATAATAAAAATTTATGAAATATTTTTCTTTCTTGTTATAAAATGAGGGAAAAAAACATTTTTTTTGTTAAAAAAAAAATTAACATCAAATGAGGGAGGATAAATAGTTGAAATTACGAGGAGTATGTTCTTGGATAAAATTGATTTATTCAATTGAACTAATTTGGTTAGATTTTCAAATATCGAAACTATTTCTCACTCCTTATCTTTTTTCCCAGGAACAATATCTATTTGATGCAGGTTCCTTGGAGCTGATAATTCGAGCCTCCTAAATGTTATACACAACTTGGTAGCCGAGATAGGAATCATAGCTTCATTGATTATGTGGAATATGTGGTGCATAAAAAATTAACTTATCTCTGAAGGAACACATTCAGGGGCGACGTCTATAGTTGCTTTAGCTTTTTCCCATCTTCACATATCACAATGAGTGCTTGGTAACTCAAATTTATCACCCTCTTCACATCCAAGAGAAATCTCTTAGCAACATGGTGATAATGATACCTTGGTCTTAAATGTTGATGGTAGTGTTATAACGAACCAAGGACGAACAAGTTATGGTTGTCTTGTGCGCAACTCTGATGACAATTTCTATTAATAGGAACTACTCTTAGCCGTGAAGCAGACTTCAACAAAGTTATATATTTTTCTGATTCACTCCATGTAGTTAAGTTAGTAACAAAGAAAATACAAGGTTCCATTGTTATGCTAACCTCTTAGAGATAATTCAAATTTATCTTGTCAAGAATTAAAACATCTCTATTGACCGCATTCTCAGAGAATGAAACTCTTGTGCAAATATTATAGCCAAGTTAGAAACTAATCATACAAATACTCTTGTGATGGTACAAGAACAATTGTCTTCCTTATCTTCGGTGTTGTTAGTTGATGTCGTAGGAGTGTCCTTTATTATGACGCAGTTTCTTCTCCTTCTTTCTTTCATTTTTTCTATCTCACGTAAACAAAATAAATTTAAGTGTCCCAAGACCCAATACATCTTTCTTTTCATCCTCGTGTTTTTTAGCCCGTTTGTTATAGTTTTTTTTAGGAAAAAATCAATTTTTTTAAGAAAATAATTATTTTTAAGAATATTGCATCCGTTTGTTACAGATTTTTTAAAAAAATCAAAATCTATAAAAAAAATCTGAAAACAGCTTCTCTAAAGCTTCTCAAAAAATAAATTTTTTTTAGAGGAGAGAGAAAATATGGATCTAAAGATTGAACTAATTTTGTAACAAAAAAAACCGCTTTTATATAGCTGTATCAAAACAAACTAAATTATTTTTTAAAAAAATGATTTTTATTACGGTAAACAAACACAAAATAGATTCTAATTTTTCATAAAATCTCTAAAAAATAATCTCTAAGTTATTTTGTAACAAACGGGCCCATTTTATGCGAATTAATCAATTTTTTCTACTTGTTTTTTGTAACATAATTTTAGCCCCGTTTGGATTGGCTTATTTTGAGCTTATGTGGGCTTATCTACTCCCATAAGCTTTTTTAAAGGTGTTTGGGTAAATAAATAAAAGTAGCTTATCATAGTTTCATAAGCTGTTTATGCCATATTTTAATAAGCCTAAATTTTCAGCTTACCCTCTGGCTTAACAAGGAGCTTATGAATTTATGTAACCTCCTTCGATTCTCTCAGGATCCACTTTTTAAAACATATATTTTAATTATAATATTAATTATCTTTGGCGGTGCATGATTAACAAAATTGCTATATACTTATCTTACTAAATTAACATACGTAACAATTTTTTTTTTTTAAGAAAGATTTTTATTATTTTTTTGTTACGTAACAAAATGAAGCTGAATATTAATATTTTTCTT
>Ga0315913_1001211_pt1 | contig 27611 bp, 9 predicted proteins | sample MpolsnodulesMG_FD_207736 | JGI IMG/M metagenome (GOLD analysis project Ga0315913, IMG submission 207736) | Medicago polymorpha root nodule microbial communities from Los Angeles, California, United States - small nodules | ecosystem: Host-associated > Plants > Roots > Nodule | place: USA...
ATTGGCCACAAATTGCTCATATCAAAAACAAACTGGTGAAGGAAACTCCTCAAGACTTGATGGATCACTTGTGATCAAGACTTGAATTCTACTTTTATTTGATTCTTCTTTCATGATTTATTTCTTTTGATGTTAAGTTATTTATTAGTATTGATTTTCAGAAAGAGCTAGACAACAGAATTAGAGGATGAAATTATATTAGTATGTTTACTATTTTTGAAAACACCATCCAATAGCTGATGAAGGATGGGTTCATTAAATTGAACTCTATTTTTGAAATATATGTTGGTGAGAAATGATATTTGTACAATCGGATAAATTTTAGACAACTAACTGATAAGGTGAAAACCTTATGCAAGTCTTAAAAGCTGTCATATATGTCCACAAACTTTTTAAACCAATCCTTCCTAAAAGAAGCCACTATTTTCTCAAGAATTTGTTTTAATCGACGATTTGACACTTGTACTTACAATTACATTAGACAACCTGTTGCAACAGAACATGGGCACTACATTTGTCCTTCATTACATCTTTTTTTCTTTTCTTGTGTCTCTGTCTTTGTGATTCCAATATTACAACACTGAAACACAAGACATTTTTTTATCAAATTAAGGCAGCCTTCCTACATTTGTCTTCCAACTTTTATCCCGATAAGCCAAATCTCAACTTGGTTATTCGAATAAATTAGAATGAAGAGTTTAACGCACAAATTCATTAACTCTATATAGAGAATATATGCAGGAGGTAAAGTTTTCATAAAACATATTATTAAAGAAACTACACTCAATATTTTATCATATATAAATGAGTAATTTGTGAAGTACTGCATTAATACTATTAGATTAATCCCATAAAAAACAAATACTATAAGAATAATGAAACATGACAGAAAAATACAGTAAGAAAAAAGACTTGCATTGCTCTCAAAATTAATCCTTGAAGAGAGCACTCTTTATATCTTCCAAGTAAAGTAAATAAGCATAAAAAAATAATTCAGAGTACCCTTTATATCTACCAAATACCAATACTACATGAAAAAAAAACTTAATATATGAAAACGTAGTAAACTATCTCATTAGACAACAATAAAACTCATAATCAACAGCAATCTACGAAACAAAAAATACCATAAGGATAACAAAACATAACATTACCTTCAAACTGTGAAAGCCCAATGACAGATTTTTGTGTCCTAAGAGCAGTCTCTATCCAATGTCAAGAGTCAGAGTTTTTCACGAAATTTTTAATGCTTAGAAAGAAGAATAAATGAAAGAAAGTATTAACGTAGAAAAAAAAAATACAAAAGAAGGATATTACCTTATATCCAAACATGAAGATAGTGTTGATGATATATATATTTTGGAGCGTAGACATATAAAAATCTGTGTTAAATGGTGCCCAAACCTAAAGTAAAGACTATGAGTAAGTCTTGGCATTTTTAACCATATAAAGGCATATGAGTATAATGAGAAACAAAGTTTAATAGACAAAAACATATATGTTTGAAACACAATTACACAAAATAAAATGGAAGAGAAGGGAAATTGTTGATGAGATCAATAATTACATTTTTTCAGGGGAGATCAATAATTACACGTTGCCGGTGATTTTAGGTGAATAAATGACATATTTGAGTTTTAATTCTCCATATTCAAAAAACTCGTATTACTACAATAATGATATTTAGTAACACAACGATGGTAATATGAGTAAAAGTGTAACTAAATAACCATTATTCGTAACAATAGTTGAAAAATGTGACAGCGGGGACACTACTTTTAATTTATACCATGTATAAAGAGAATACATGATTTTGGGTGGTTTTTTCACTTTCAATTATGCCCTTAAATAAATTAGCTTATAACAATACGATATCATTGGTGTCATTCAAAAAGATAAGAATTTATATTATATTTTTTATATTGTTGGTGTAATTGAAAAAGATAAATTTAGTTTGATTCAATATGAAAGTGCAAAATATCTATACCTATAATTTTAATTAAAATTTTCATAAAAATTACTGCTTATAATTTATACGCATTAACTCAATAAAAAATGTGGATAAACTAGCACGAAGTACCCGTCTTAACGCTAGTATTTTATAATATTTTTGGGGTCAACATAACACTATCTTTTGGTTCAACATACTCCATATTTTACATCACCATGCCTCTTTCACTCGTTAACTTCGCTTCTCATTCCCTTAGAGAATTTTCGTTCTCGACCAATGAATCATAAAATGTGACAGTGGTAACACACTAATTTCAAATGGAATCTACGCCTCTTATTCTCTCACGAATATTCAATCTCGCTGGCCCATGGTTTTGTGCTCAATCATTGTTTATGATTGTTATCTTGAATTTGAGTTTGAAAAATTTGATCTTCATTTCTAATCTCGATTAGTTTCAACTGATTCACCTTTATTATTCATCTTTGATTAGGTTTCAATGGATTCATGATTTCAAGTTTTATTTGGTTTCAATTTATTAGCTTAAAATTTTGATAAGGTTTCATTGATTTTTGATATCTTCGTCGTTGCTTGCAGAAAAAGCATCGTGAATCGTCGTACTTGCGGTTGTATGTACTTCCTTTTCGAAGTTCGTATTTCAATTTTATACATAACCTATTGTTTGCCGTAACACATCAAAATTGTTACTGAAACTCTTTAGTAAAATGGCCTTTACCCGACAATTATTTTAATGTTACTAGATATAATAATAACATTTTTCATGATTTAGTTACATTTTTCAAATGTTACTAAATCTCAATTATGATCTAGTTTGAACACGAGATTTGAGCATATATGTATGTCTCTTCTGCTTTCTCCACGACATGCACTAGGCCGTGCTCTGCCACGACCAAAATTCCTGCAACCATAGTTTTCCATCTCCTAAAAATTCTAATGTAAACATAGCTAAAAACATCAGAAAAATAGATGAACGAGATAAGAATATATAACGCGATAAAAAAGGGAATGCAGACAAGTACAAATTTAACGGCGCAGATAAGTACATACCAAACATACTATATTTCCATATCCCATGCACCTTGACTGTATGTTGTGATCACATTATCTCGTTGGATTCATCGATCCTACTAAGCCATCATACTTATTCAAACATATACTTAGCTAGTATATTCATCAAGTCATATATGTATATGATAGCAGGCTCCATCAACAGTTAACATACTAACATAACAATTAACATACCAATATATGTCGCTCTAAAAAAAATACTAACATTTCTCTTTAAAAAAAAGCTTTTATACTAATTGGTCATCTTCAGATATCCTCTCTTCGCCTTGTTTATTTTGCAAATTTTACAAGAAATAAATCTGAAACTTTACTTATAAAAGTTCAGTTTTTCCGAACCAGCCTAAACTATTATAATCAATTTAAATTTCATAAATATGTTTCTTTGTCTAATAGGCCAGGATGATAGCTGCACCAAAAATATGGGAATATATAAAAGCTTTTGTGCAGAACACTGGTCAATGGTTCATTACAAGACCTCTCTTTATTCTTCCATCGATGGAACCTATAATATTTGTGAGCGAACAATGCAAAAACAGATGTTATTGTTCATAATTTTCTGCATAAATTCTATCAGATTCCACAGTTCTCTTACCACAATATTTGCATCAAATTCCACATGCAACTAGTTGATAGTACTTATGGTATTCTAAAGCATATTAATTGGTGTCTAACAAAAATACTCTAGAGAATTAATTAGCACTTGCATGCTATCATATACATATATGACTTGATGAATGCTTAGTCATAATTAGTAATAACCAGTAAGTTTCATTTGGACAATACTGTAGACTTGAAAATCTCAATGAAGAGTCGCAACTGTGAAGGTACAAGAACAATCACTGGAATACTTGCGAACGACATAGCTGTTATTATGACTCCTTCATGTCCCTTTAAGAGCATAGCAAGTGAAGCACAAAAGGACACCATCATGGACACCACGGAGAAAAAAAGCATAATGAGAGCGAAAAGTAACTTAAGCGGCAAAGACTTTAGGAAATCCTTTTCTGCATAACGCGCCGTTAGAATTCCAATGAAGAGTAGGATTGAAGTTGAGGAAGTGAAAAGAGATATTGCATCTGCTATTATAAACACATTAAATGTTTTGTCCTTCAAGAAGAGGGGAATTCCACTGTCTTGATTGTTTCCACCAGGGACAGTGAAAGCTGCAGCAAACATGATGGTTGTGATGAGTGTAGCAACAAGAGTAAATGAACCAGCTGTATCTTTTGCCCATTTTTCTCCTGCTTTCACTAGCTCCTTGTGGCTTTCTGTAAATATCTCACGAGGCTTCTTATCTTCTACATTTTTTGCTTCCTTACACTTGGGGTGCACGATTTTCTCCACTTCCTGCAATGATCCATTTCATAAAATATAGTTAGTTTTATGATGCAGCCAGCTACTGAAATCCATTTTGCTATAATAAAGTATATATGTTTGGATAAATAGTTTAATTAAATGTTTATAACATAAGTTTGTATCATATAGGCACTTTGTATAAACTATGGTCATGTCTATATAAACAATTTATTTTGCAATTCTGAACATAAACGCTTATCATGATAAGTGTTTATGTATAAACCATTTTTATAACAAAAGATAAAATAAAGTTAAATTGTTTTCGTTTAAGTGATAACCTATTTTTATAGGTTAAACTAGAAAGCTTAAAGAAATAAGGCGAAAACGGCTTGTGATATTTCATTGGTTGTTTCTGTTAATTTCCTCAAATAGTCTCACTACTTATGTCAATAAATAAGCTAAAATAAGTCAATCTAAACATATCATATTTCTATAATACAAGATAAAATCATGTCAAACGGTTTTCACAATAAACTGTTTTCATAAGAAATTTATAGACACGTGTCATGAATGCCGTTGTAATAAAAAAAAGACACATGTCATAAACCGTTTCTACAAGCTCTCTCAAACTGTCTCATAAAGAATTATATAAATAGATAAATTTAACCAAGTCAATACAAGCAGCCAAGGGAGGATCTTGTCCATTTGAGTAGGTTCAGATGACCCCTGTGAACTAAAAATAAAAAAGCATGTATACTCCTATATTTTTTTTTTTTGGAAGGATGTATACTCATATTTATTTTGCATTTTGAGACTTATGATATTAATTTTGCACCAATATAGCCAAGAAGTTCAAGAACTCAAAAGTTTGAAACTCTAAACTAAGGTCATAGATACGCCACTGCAAGAAGATCTTATACATCAGCTATTAAAGCACGTATAAGACTCAAACTACCCTATTTTTGTGTGCATGTCCAATGGAGTGAGAAAATATATACTATGAGACATGTATTACTTACCTGAAACCATAAAATCTCTCTTTGCATTTGGAGAGCAGGACCAGATCTACGGTGAAGATCAAAGGAGGGCCCTAAATTTCCAGCAAGATGTAAGAGAGTATTATCAAATGCATCTACACGACATCTAACAATTTCCTTTCGTCCATTTACACTTGCATCATGTATGAGTTGGAAGACTTCTTTTCTACGGTTCAAAATTGCATGCGAAAATATGCCTCTTTTATTTTTATCAATAGACCATAAGAGGTCAGGGTTAGCTTTTCTCATTGCAACTATGAACTCAATATTTCCATGCTTAGCTGCTTTCAACATTGCATCGTATGCTGAAGCCTCTCTCAGTTCAGATTCCTTAAATTCTTGAATTTTTTGGGACAAGCAATTCAATATTTCAAGCACTAGACGATGCGTCATTTTCTGATCGTATATTTCTTTTATCGCTGGTCATCATAGAATTGGAGAGGGAATTAATTAGTGATCAACTCAATATATTTTAATTAATACAACAACACCAAAGTAAATATAGACTACTTTGTTCCCGTTAGTATAACTTAAATGATAAAAGACTACAAAATACTTGATATGTTGGGGCTGGATTAAAACCCGCGGATTTCTACTTCTCTACAACTTAGATGGTAAAAGCACTTAATTTTTGTTGCATCCGAAACTTGCTAGCATGAGCGGGAAAAATACTTGATGTGTTGTCTTAACACAACATGCGTGAAACCCAGGTCACGCACCATAGCCATTATTAAGACAACACATCACTATACTATTCTTATACTAACTAAATTTAATAATTTTTCAATTATTAACTAATTTTTCTATATGAATAATTTCCAATAGCCACATAAGAAAGAAAGGAAAAAAATGTTTTCAATTTCGGCTGACTTACCAGACAACTTTAATATTACTAAATCCTGAAATGACATGTGAATATTAATAAGTATTCGACCTGAAAAAGAAGTCATCAAAATTGAAAAAGACAGATATGATCAATATATATAAAGACTTCGTTATCTATGAATGAACCAAGACCAACACAGGGTGTATTCACCCTCATATTTGTGGAAGTGAAAATACCTACCTAAGAGATGTACTTGCGGAATTTTCAAAATACTGAACATCCATCCAAAGATCCTTCCTAAAGAACAAAGAGACAATAAGATTTTGAACATTTCATTCAAGTATATATAGAAAATGAGAAAAGGGTTAGACTAGGGCTCCTCTTAGTTTGGCATGTTGTTCTGTGGTCCATAGGGATCTCGCGGCTCTCGCAATGATTCAATCTTTGCTTGAGTTGACGCTCCTGTTAAACCTTTGGTGGTTACGAAGAAGTTTTTTACTTGGAAATGATTCTTGGCTAAATGCCATGCGAGCTCTTGCTCGTACTATGATTGGGATGTGCAGCCTCTCATGTATGGTGACTCTCTCTCCCTCCCTCCCTCCCTCCCTCCCTCCCTCTCTCTCTCTCTCTGGTATATACAGTCGAGGTGTGTTTGGGTTCTTGTTACCTGTTTTGATTTTCTTCTCACTATCCGGGGTGAGTGTCTGCCAGGACCTATCGGTCTTGATGGTGTTTGTATCTATTCTTATCCTTTATCTATTTATAACATTACTTTGCAATTAAAAAAGCATAAATTTAATAAATTATTTGTCATCAACTTAGATAAGTTGTGCAATCCGTACCTATGGAAGATGTTTTGAGTTGTTTTTCCGGTAGAACACCATTTGTTACAATGAGGCACATACCATATAAGTTTTGCACTTTTTGTAATCTCAAAACTGAAAACAAAATGGATTAGTCATGATTCTCCATGAACTTTAAATATATATTAAATACATCCAACCGGTTCAGAAAACACTTTAGTATAATTTTTCATACATAAATTGATGTAATAATAATAGTCAAACAAATATTCCCTCTAAAATAATAGTCAACCAAATATACAAAAGCAATAAAATATAGGGATAATGATAAAATGCGCGACAGAATTTTTCGTGCATGTTGCACGACAACATATTTCTCTCTCTTATTTGATGATAGTGTTGTGCTAGATTGCTAGTGTTGTACCAGCATATACATATCTCTTGTGAAGTTGTGATAGTATTTTGCTACTCCATATCAATCTCATAATATAATATATTTAAATAAACTCTGATGGTTTATACTTTATAATACTGAAGAAAACACTGCTTTAATTTCGACTGTAGTGATAAGACCATGACAATAACTATAACTACATTGTGGTAGCAACTAATGGTGGTTTGAGCTGCGACAATGGCAAAGGTGATGATGAAGACAACAACAAATGGAAATGTCAACGGCGATGGTGAACGCAACTACATTGGAAGACAACAAAGAAGACGGTGACGGCAAGAGACAACAAAGAGTTGTTTAGACGGCGAGTGCATGGCAGTCATTATTAAAAAAGTGTAGATGGCAACTGTTGCAGCATATAGAAAAGGATATTAGGTGTGGGAAAAGCTTTAAAAAGCGTCCGTGCAAGAGTCGTGCATTTGGCTCTCGTGCCATTTAGCACTACTCAAAATATAGTGCTCGCGACCGCAAGGACATAATTGGTAACATTGTCAATCAACAAATCTTTTTTTTTAAGTAATCAACAAATGGTTTTAGTTGTCAATATTTTTTATTTTGCATTTATGGTAATAGTCAATACACCGATAATAAGAAAAAAAACTATTGACTTACTTTTGTAAAGAAATCTTCTTATGAATCCATATTTGTTGCCACTTGGGAACACAGACGGCATGCGTGCTAATGCGTACAAGGGTTGCACGCCATCTGATTCTGACTTTGATTCTGATCTGTGGGTAAGTGGCAATTGCGGGAATCGTTGGAGTAAACTCAAAGCCACATCTAGTATGACAACATATTAGTATTCCGTAAAAAAAATCCATTAACATTAACATAACTTTAATTTAATCCAAGATATGTCACCATTTACCGAATATTTCTGCATTGATACAACGTGTTAGAAGCAAAACACCATTGTGAAAATCTTCATCTGTCATTTCTTCCAAATGAGTTTTAGGAACAAGATAACTAGTCATTTCTTTGTGTCCCTTAGCTGCAGCAAGAAGAACTGGAATTTCACCATTGTTGGTCTTCATAGATAACAGGTCCTGATCAATAACCTGCCCTCCCTTCTTTTCTACCATACACTTTGCTATTTTGGTGTTTCCAGTCAACTCAGCAACAAGAGCTAGGGCTGTGTATCCACGATTGTCTTTCATTTTCACTAACTTATCTTTCCCTTCCTTCACCAATTTCTTCACAATTTCTTTGTGACCAGCAATCGCTGCAACATGAAGAATACTCCTTCCCGATGAAGACGTGGAAAACATAGATGTTTCATCCCTTTTTATGAATAATTTTGCATCATTCCAATTACCGCTCTCAATAAACCTATGGAGTGGTCTATAGTGATGGAGACTATCATCTACCACACCTGCAAATTAACATGTATTTTAAGCTGCAATCATGTGGTCCATGGACCGGCCCGAACCAACCCATTTTTATTTTATTTATTCACCATTTTTTTGTCTTTTTTATATATTAGTTCTTCACAATTATGTATTTGCTCAAATATGATTGGATGACATAGAATTGTAAAAGTCTACACAATTTTCAATATAAAATTGTTACTTTTGCATGCTTAAACAGTACAATAAAGATACTTGTTAGCATTTTCCATATTATAAAATGAACAAATAATTTAAGACAAAAAATTAAAAAAGAGAACACCAAATATAAGACGGAGGAGTATATAAAATATGTCAACTCATAAGCATACGTAAGTGGCGGATCTCTTCAGTAGCCCAAGTGGGCCACGGCTCCCCCTATACTTTGATATATATACTAAATATGCGACAAACATCTATTAGTTTGCTTCCCAACATAGTGGTAAATCATTGTCCAATCAACAACATGGTGGTGGGTTTGATCCCCACTGACTTATATTTTGTTTATCCATTTTTTTTCTTTTTTCTTGTGCTGGATTCAATAATAAACACGTAAACCATAAACAAATTGTTCAAACCATTCGGCACCCCCTAAGGTAAATTAATTACACCGATGAATTTTAATTTTTGGCACCCCTAGACTTTTTTTTTCAAGATCCGCCACTGCATACTTTCTTGAGAATTGAGATATTAAAGATTAAATTGACGGATTTTCACGTACCTTGCTCAATGTCCGTCTCGGCTTTCAATTCTGAGCCGTATAATGCACTAAAATAATTCCAAGCTTCTTTAGCAGTATGAAAACCTCTAATATGTGCAAGATTCTCTGATCCGCATGCTAGTTGAATAATATGCAAAACCTTAGCATTAACCTTGTTCCATGCTTCAACCTCTTCTTTAGATCCTACACCCATTTTAGAAACAGAAGTCACAACTCCCCACAGATCATGCCCCTCGAGATAGTTTCTCACCAAACAGCTCCAGTTATCGTAGTTGTCTTTTGTTAGTGGTTCAAGCACTATTGCATTTGCTGAAATGCTTGCCATTTTTTCTGATTCTGGATGATGAAATGAAAGACAAAAATGGAACAACAAATTATTATATTTTGGTCCCTTTGACCCTTTCAATTGGTGGACTCGTAATTTTATCTACTAGAAAATTTATGGATGACAATTCGAGTGTGTTCATAGTGCAAAGTTTGGTTTGTGCAAATACAAAGGAAGCAACTAATAATTATTACAGAGGAAATGACAAAAGGAAAAAAGTTAGAGAAAGTTAAGTACTTACAATGCGCAGATCTAACTTTAGAAAAGCATGCACAGCAAAATCGTAAGACACTGACGGATATTATATATTGTGTGTTGAGTATTGACTATGATCATGCAAAACTATCGATGCTGTAGACTAATAATCCATTATAGATCTTTTTACCTGGATCCATATTATAGTTGCTTTAAGTAGGCAATCTGGACGGTAGATTTACGATTCAATAGCTTCAATTATGCAGTGATGGATTGACAGTTTCACGTCGAGTTTGATCTTAAACATTTATTTTTTATCCCATGGTCGAAAATATTTACTGTGTCACAAACTAATTTGCGTCTTCATATTTATATTAAAAGGAAGGTTTCTTATTGAAGAAAGACCGGCATAAAAAGTAGATAGTACGTTCCAACACAGTGAATTCCACCATCATATAGGGATTTTCTTTCTTCTCTTCCCCTTCCTTCATTTCACAGACACTAAAAAAGACCATCATAATTTTCATTTTTATCAATAAATAAAATCTCATTGAAACCAATCCAAGCAACACAAGTCCAGAAGAGACATAAAAAATATAATAAATAACAGAGAGCTAAGAGTAATATTTTGATCAAGTGCATCAAGGGATCATTTAAGTTTAAAATTTGTACTAGATTAATTTTTTAGTTTTTAGTTTCAAATTGATCAATTATGTTAATAAAATTGTACACCTAGTCCTTTTAGTCGTAAAATATATGTACCATTACCCTCTTTTCATCAAACTCGGCTAAAAAATGTTAGAGTAATGATATTTGTATATTACAACCGATTTCTAAATACTTTTGAAACAACCTTCTTATTCTCCATTTTTATTGGTAAAAAACTGCAAATAGAAACAAATAAAACGAGAGAATAAGAACAAAATAAGAACATGAGAGGAAATTGTACAAAAGTTGTTACAAAATTATATGGGTTTTGTTAACAAGTGCCTCCGGAGCACTCCTTAAGCATTCTAAAATAAGCAATTATTCTTTAAAAATGTCAAATATTTCGATTTCCAATACATTGATTAAACATATTTTCATAAATACTTACTACATATAGTCCTTAAACAGTGCCCAAAACACTCACTAACATTTACCAAATTATATTTAATGTAAAAAAATACATAAATAGATTGTTGAGTGTGGTTGTTTACGGGGTATTAAAGCAAGTAAACGTGACTTGCTCATTTCATCAAGTTTGAATAAGATCAATATTTTTTTGGAGGTTTCAAATCTCATCCTTGCCAGTGTTCTTAGACAAAGGTAAATTTAAATTTATGTTCCATGAATGTTATGGTGTTATCTACCTACATAATCCCATTTCCCTAGTTTTTTATTTTATAAAAATATAAGATCAATATTTCCAGTCAAAAGAATATAATCAATACTAATCGATTTTTATTTCTCTTAGGAAATCAATATTTAATCCATGACTTGTGTATATCATGTTTTTGTTGTTGTTGTTAGTATTGTGGAAAATTAATAAGTAGGAAACCAACATGGGAACATGACACTTTGGCTTGGCCAGTTGACCTTATGGTCTTCGTAGGAAAAAACAACATTTTTGGTTGACATATACACACTGTTTAATGCCCAGACTAGTGAAAGGGATGTATATTAATATTTCCATCATATTCTCTTGATAGATATAGACATTTCACCTTATCGAAGATGAACATTGATTTGATTGTTTTTAAAAATAAGTTAACGAGTGATTCTAGTGCATTTTTTAAGCATTTTAAATTAAACAGTTATTCCTTAAAAAGTAAAATATTTTAATATCCAATACATTATTTATATGCATTTGCATAAACATTTACTACTTATGGATGTAACCAAAAAAACATTTACTACTTATGGTCATTAAAGAGTGCTCCGGAGACACCCGTTAACATTTTCCTTAAAATTATATCAATGACTCAATTTCAATATCTTATTTCATAATATATGGGAAGAAGGAAATGGTAAATAATATGATAGAAAAAAAAAATGATCATATAAATATTTTTTTGTGGTACCTTGCATATATTATGCATTATCCTTACCATGTGAGTTAAGCTCACGAGGACGATCATATTAATATATTGGTATTGTAAAATGATTTATCCCCGTGAGCTTATCTCAGTTGGTAAAGATATTACATTTCATATGCAGGGGCCAAGGTTCGAACCCCGAACACTCCACTTCTCCACAATTTAATTGTGTGAGCTCTAGCCATTAGGTTACTTGACCCAAAAAAATGACTTTTAATTAAACACAATTTTTTTTTAAAAAAATTATTTATAAAAAAATATGAAGGGAGTAAATATTTATTGGAAAAATTTACTTCTTAAATGTTTGTGAAATAATTTGACACGGTTTCTAATACATAATTTTCATCTTTAATACATTATTCTCATAGTATCATTAAGAAGGTACATGTTAGCATTTTTCTTGTTTTAGATTGGTCCTAAAGTCATTGCGATTCGACTCACCTAAATTAGAAGAGAAATTTCATTACTGGAGCAACAAAGGAACTAAACCAACCGACCCATAATTTCAAAAGAATTAAATGAAGAAAAAAATATTGTTGCAGCTATAATGGTAGTAGTAATTGGCAAGAAACTTACTTAAATTTATGACATTGTAGCTACAGTATAATGTTAATAATTTCTGCAACATGTTTGCAGTATTGCTGATGCAGCTAGCTAGTGTACAGTAAATGATCAGTTTATTCATTGCATCTTTCTACTCTACTGGAGTAGTTTTATTGAGGCACATGCATGCAGTTGAACTCAAAAAAAAAAGTGCAAAAACCTAAGTAAAAAGTAAGGCAACTATCTCAACCAATATATAAATGCTCTCTTGAATGTATTAAATACATACTGTTCTTCACTTTCACATAGTAAGAAGTATAATTGTGGTTTTAGAAAAATATTAAACCGTGGCTCTTCAACGTAGATGCAGAACAAGGACAAAGCCATAAAGGGTCAATAGGTAGTAAGTAGTACAGTAGTACTTGTAGTAAATATCTTCAGAGTACAATCGCTTGAAGTAACTCTTCAATTCACAGGCTTTAATTGATGAGAAACCAGCCATTAATTTTATCATTGAGTACTAGATTTAAATACAGGTTTTGTAGTCACTTATTTTAACTCATTCACAATTTGTATCCCTGTTATAGAAATATTTAGTATTTTTATCCTTTAGTTTTTAAAATGTGGGACAATTTCCCTTAAAAAAATCGCAGATCTAACTTTAGAAAAGCTTGCACATCAAAATCGTAAGATACTCACGTATTAGGAATATGTTGACTATGATCATGCAAAACTATAGATGTTGTAGACTAATCTATTGGGGAAAATGTTAATAAATGTTTTCGGGACACTCTTTAAGATTCAATATATATATATATATGTGTGTGTGTGTGTGTGGATGCTTGAGTTCCTAATTTCCTCAAACTATTATAAGATTTTGGTCGTTGTGTATAACTAAATCAATTTAGGAACGGTACTGTAACTATTTTTTTTGCAAAGACATCAATTTAGTTTTTTTTAAGGAACAGATGCAATTTAGTTGATGAATGTTAATTTAGATGGTATGTATTTGCATTGATTTCCATTCAATTGTCAATCAAAATTTTACAATGAAAAACATTATTGATGTCATTTATCACTTTTGATGTATGTGAAATAAGAGTATAATTTGTTGACCATTGAATCTATATTTATGGAAAAATGTTAATGTTCAAATATAAGTTAGGTTAACCCATCAGAATGCATAACCCATTAGTACTTACACTACAAGAATTCATCGTTTTAGCAGCCGCCATTTCCTGCGGATTTTAAGCCTACACAAATTTGATGCAGGCATATATGCATTTGTGGTGGAAACAACCCCGCACAAATGTATTTCTGATAAAAATAAATATTAAAAACATTTGCGGCGGATTTAAGGCTTTTTCGGCGGACAAAAAAGCCCTCGCTTATATAACGCGGAAAAATATTTTGAATTTTTAAATTTGCGGCGGATGAAGGCCCACGCAAATACTGGGTTCGTTGCTGCGGAACCCGGCCCATGCAAATGATGGGGCAGGTGTTTGAAGAATGAATTTTGTGTCGAATAATGGTTGTTGCTAATCAATAATGGCTATATTATTTTTAATGTTGGTAATTGCGTCGGATAAAAGCCACCACAAATCTTACCTATCAAATTGTGTTGCGGTGGAAACAGACCCACACAAATGCACGTTCAGGTATTTTTTCCCTAAATATATTTCTCTTCTTCCTCTTTCATTCACTCTTACACTACTACTCTCTACAACTTTTATACTTCAACTTTTTTAACAATTTATCTACCTTTTTTCGACAACTTTTTTATTTTGGTAAGTTTTATTTTTATTCTTAATTAATTTTTTTTATTTTGGTAAGTTTTATTTTTATGTTTAAGTTTTATTCTTAATTATTTATTTAATGTTTAATTTTTTTGGTAACTTTGCGGCGAACTGTGCGTCTCACACAAACGCCACTTTTTGCAAGCCTACAGCTTAACTTTTGCGGCGGCTGATTTCCCACGCAAATCCATATTGGCTTTTGTTGTGACCAATATCTGCCTCAGCGTTTTGCGATGGAGTTTTTTGCTACGGCCTTTTTCTGCTCAAAATGCTGTTTGTTTGGGCTTTTTTACCCTTTGCGTGGGAATTTGTCCCACGCAAATTCCATAGTTTTTCCAACTTATAAGTTTCTCGCGCACCCTATTTTTTTTCAAGAATAACCTTAGTTTGTATTATGAAATACTACTGATTTTGTGGATTTTTAGGATTATATATGAAATCTGAAACGTGCTAAGATTTAAACAACATGCTTGCAATGATTTCATGTCTTTGTTACGCCAACAAATTTCCATTATATAAAAAAATATAAAAGTCAATGAGTTTATAATTATATCAAAAATCATTATATAGTTGTTAGTGATATACATTTCAACTAATTTGTCCCAACATATATACTACAATTATCAAGTCCAATGCTTTCATACTTTTCAATTTTAACTCCATCTATGACCTTGTTATGAGAATCAACCTTCTCTTCAGGGTCAAGGTATAAAAATTATCATCTCATATTACCTCGTAGCCCGCCGCCTGTCTTAGTTCATTATAAGCAATCATCCCATACATATCTTTCATCCCATTTTTTTGCATCTTTTCGACAGTATTGTCTCCATAGCATGGAAATGGGAGGAATTGGACAACCATCCTTCAAATATACCATAATAAAATGTTGTCATTCACATGTTCTAGACACACAATTCGGTCTCTATACTAAGGTGCATCATGTAGAGGGAAAAAATTTATGATTACCTTTTCTCGATGAACAGTAGTCTTGAACCAAAGTGGATTTTACAACAATGTCTCTAAGGTTTTGATGATAACATTGTATGAAAGAAAAATTTGGTGCTATAATGTTTGTTCAAGTGTGAAGAACCAGATAATTAAAGTCTAACTTCAAGGTTAAGTTTTTAGTTTTGATACATCATGTTATGAGCACAAGGAAAACTTTATGGTACTAAAGAAAAGCATTGGAAACTACTGAAGACTAGAAGATGATAGAGAAAAAGTCAAAGTTATGATCAAAAAATGTCTTGAAGACTCTAATCAGAACAAGCTCTGATGGATTCAACCTCTAAAGGAAACAAGTTTTGATGATATCAGCAGTCTGGGTGACTCTGACCAGTTTTGTCTTCTTCTTATGGAAGGTCACTTTCAAGCTCTAATAGTATAATTTGTCTTCTTTTAACCATGTGCAGAAACAAACAAAGAAATTCAAAGGAAAAGATAATGTAACACCTCGTTCTATAAGAAACAATGGATTTCTCAAAGTAATATTCAAAAATATTATCCAATAAGGAAAAGTTTTCAAAATCTCGTCAATTTTCTCAATGATGAATTTGGTGAGTTGGCAATCTTCAATTAACGACTCTATTATTTCTCTCCTATATAAGGACCTGAGAAGTTTGAAGAAATTAAGAGATTACGAATTATTACAATTGTGAAAACTCTGTCAAATTCAAAAGCACTAAAACACTTAAAAAAAATCTTACAAACTTAGTATCCTATAATTTCTTAAGTGTCGAAAGTTTCTTGTTCTTAAAGTTAGTTTCCCATTCTTAGAGTTCTGAAAGTGTAAGCATATACTAATCTATTTGTAAACTCTAATTGTATAAGTTCTCTTGTATGAGGTAAGGAAGTCTCTGACTTGTGTGTTGGACCAATTCTAATCTTGTGTTATTATAGTGAAAAAATCCCTTTAAAGTGCAAGGGGGCTAGAAGTAACCTCTAATTGTGGTGTGAATCATGATAAATCTTCTTGTGTTCTCTCTCTCTCTCTCTCCCTCTCTCTCTCTCTCACTCTGATCTCTCTCTAATTATCTTTATACATTGTTTTGTTTAAACTCTTAAAAATATTTTCATAAAAAGTCAATATAATTCAACCCCCACTTTCTTGTGTTTTTCTCACCTTCAAGTATAACCACCACATGCTTGTATCTCTATGCAATGATGAAACTCATACCCGACAGGATCATCCATTTATCCAATGGAGCGGGACCAACACCATCACCGTTCATGGCATGTAAGACCTCTTAGAATCGTTTATCTGACCCAATCAATCGTCGATAACAATCATTATCTTCACCATTAAGTTATCTCAGGAGTTGATGACGGATCATTTGATAATCACCAACATACATATTCCTTACGCCCGCAACTTCACGGAATCAAAATCTATATATACATATTGCTCATTTAACTTATGGTAACAAATTTGAATCACTATTCATAATAGCTTATCAGAAAAAATGACATACTATCAAGTTACAACTTACAATCACTTCTACAGTCACTTCATACCAAATAAAACTTACAATCCTTTCTACAACAAGGCATAATAAATCAGATTTTAACTTCTAATTTGTGGATCTTCAAGAAATAACACTTGGAGAAGCTACATTTGCCAATGATCTTGCATAACCTGCACTTTATTTCATCAATATTTGTAATCAACACATAATGATCAATATATATATATATATAAAAGCAAAAATGCACTCAAATCACTCATCGTATTGTTAACCAGCGTTATTCATTAATGAAGTTATCTACAACAATAGCAGGTGCACCAAAGCTATTACCAACATCAACAAAAGTGGAAAGTCCACCGGTTGTCAAGCCTTGTCAATAAGCTAATAAAATAATCTTACAAGCTCGTGAGAAAGAACTATTACCAACAAGATGAAAGATGTGTGGTTCAATGAGTTGATGATATGTTACACCGAGCGAGAGATATTTAAGTCACTTGATGATGTTGATATTATTCGAACATTAAGCGCAAAGAGGTCTAGGAAAGGGCATTTACCTCCTAATTTTATTTAGCACACTATTGACAGGTTATGTTTCATCTCTCTTATTTCAAATTCTACTTTTGTAGCCAAAATGACGAGCCTCTTTGACATAATGAATATATCTCTCTTACGTTTTACTAACCGAAAAGATCTACCAATATTTACTCTTTTGTGCTGACTAACACGAAAAGACTGTATCGCAGTTTATCAATAAAAGAACAGATTTTACCACGCGGTAAGTGGACTATTGTTGTTTAGTGAAAGATAATGACAGTGTTCTCGTTGTTGTTTGTTGTTTGAATGGCTTTTTATGACAGATTCCTATATAGTACTCCCTCCGTTCAATATTAGATGACCTTATTTGACAATGTGCATTATTTACCTAACATACTTTGACAATATTTTTATATTAATATACAGAGATAAATAACATCATATGAGATGTTGTTGGATTCGTCTCGATAAATATTTTCAAAATACTAAATTTTCATAATTTTTACTAATAGATAATTAATAAAATTAAAAAATATATATACATTGGTATATGTGACAGAGTCAACTGTGTCACTTAATATGAGACAGAGGAAGTATAAGTTTTAGTTATGTGAAATGGTTTGAAATTTGCAATATACGTGTCTTTTTTGAATTTTACAATGAAATTAGATGTTTTTAACGTGATTATGACGCCATGTCAAACCGATTATTGAAGATTGTATTAATTTTAATATCTGATTTCATAGTTTAAGTTTTTCGAATATTAGGCGTAACGTAAATCAAGTTGTCCATTATTTAGCTAAATATTCTATTCTTAATTCGGATTTTATATAGATTGAAGAGACTTCACATTTTTTGTCGTCTTATTTTTAATTTATGGAAAATGCTAACCAGTGTCCCCAAACACTGATTAAGGGTATTAAATTAAAAAAGGAAATTATACAGTAATTATTGCATTGAAAACTGTGTAGTTAATAATAAAAAAGTCAAAAATGTTTCCTTTTTATGGCAATAATTTCTTTTTTTGACATCCTTAACCAATGTCCTAAGGACACCGGTTAACGTGACCCTTAATTTATTGTTAGACTTTTGTTAATAAAATTCTATTTAATGTAAAAAAATTGCTAAATATGACTTTATGTAATTCAAATTCATATGAATTGAAGAGACTTTATCTTAAATTTATTACTAGATTTTTGTTGACAAAATCATATTTAAAGTAAGAGAATATATAAATTGTAGCATGTGGTTTAGGCATGGCAACAAAACTCGTGCTCATGGGTACCCGTCCAAACCAACTTCGATTTGCCGGGTTTTCCTCGATTTGATTGGGTTTGGGTTTTCCCCGATTTCATAATACGGGTACGGGACGGGTAAAAGAGATATATGTACCCACCCCGAACCCATACCCAAACCCTACCCAAATGTAGAAAGGTCATGATTTTGTTTTTGTTGAGGGGGTTGATAATGATATGTCATGTTATTTGGTTTGATAACTATCATGATATAAGAGCTTTCATTGATGATTAAAGGAGCAACTGAATTATTCGATAAGGAAATGTTAAAATGAGCGCAAATTCTTGGATAATGTTACAATATTACCAATGAAGCTTAAAAGAACTCTTTTTTCATTAAAAGAAATTTGATTCATTGCGAGGACGGGGATGGAGAGGGAATACCCAAACCCATTCGGGACGGGGATGAGATTCAATTTCTCATTGCCGTTGGGTATGGGTAGGGGAGATATTCTTCCATCAACTCTCACCCAACACATTATTCTTACACCCAACCAATAAAAATATGACACGTGTTATTAACTTTAAAAAAGTGTGATTTTTTTTTTTTGGTCAGGAAAAAAAGTGTGATTTTAATTAAGGAAATGAAAACATAAATGGTGGTGGGTGGTTCTTGTCGATTAAAGAAAGTGGAAAAAAGGAGAGAGAAATATTAAAATAATGAGAAAAAATTATGCTATTAATTCTTTTTATTATTTTAATGAGGTATTTGATTTTAATTGGTTGGGTGTAAGAATGATGTGTTGGGTAAGAGTTCACGTAAGAATTTCTCATGGGAAGGGTAACATGTAAGTATATTGGAGTAGGAAATGGGGATGGGGATGGCAAAACCGGTCTCCACCCCGCCTCATTGTCATGTTTAATGTGATTGTTTATGGGGGGATTAAAGCAAGTGAATGTGACTTTTGCATTACATCAAGTTTAAATAAGATCAATATTTTTTGGAGGTTTCACATCCCATCCATGCTAGTGTTCTTAGACAAAGCTATGTTCCTTGAACGCTATGGTCTTATCTACCTTAAATGGAAATATAATCCACTTTCCCTAGTTTTTTATTTATAAAAGTATATGATCAATATTTTTAGTCAAAAGAATAAAATGAATATTAATCGATTTTTATTTTTTTTAGGAAATCAATATTTAATCGATGACTTATAAATATCATTGTAATTTTTGTTATTGTTGTATTGTGGAAAATTAATAAGTAGGAAACTAACATGGGAACATGACACTTAGGGCTTGGCCAGAGTTGGCCTTATGGTCTTTGTAGAAAAAAAGAACAATTTTTTGTTGGTATATACCTATGAAGCCTGGATACGTAGTACGGATACGGGTACGCGGATACGCAAGATTTTCAAAATTAGGATACGATACGGCTAAGATACGTTAACAAATATTTATACTAAAATTTATATGCATGTAAAATACTTAAAAAAAACATTGATTACTCTTCAATATTGTATAACTGTAAAAGTCACAATTTAAAAAAATAATACATGTGATAAAAATAAAAAATGTAAAGTTTTCATATAAATCATATTCTATTTTCATTCATATGTTAGGTTATTTCAACTCTCTCGTTACTTTCATCCACCAAAAACATAATTTTTAATTGGTTATCGAAAAACAATTATAGTGATTCATATTTTAAATTGAATCATATACATCTCCATTGAATTTTCACAACACGGTCTCATTTTTTTTACACTTCATATTTTTCCAGGATACGTCTCTGTGAAATATCTTATAAGTATATGTGTGTATCTGTCGAGCATCTTATAAATATCCGATAAAATATATATTTAAAATTAAAATAGTAATTCTGACACTCTGTGGGTATGTATTCGAGAGTATCAACGGAGTATCGGTATCCAATACGTATCCGATACGGGTACGTCTTCATTTTGGAGTATCCAGACTTCATAGGTATGTACGCACTATTTAATGCGGAGACTTGTGAAAGGCATGCATATATATTTTTTTGGGTTGCAAAGGGATGTATATTAAAAAACCTCTTTATTTTATCATTTTTAATTATTTCCACCATATTCTTCTCTCGATAGATATTTACACTTCACCTTACAGAAGTTGAATTGATTTGATTGTTTTATAAAATAAGTGAAATGTTCAGTTGTGCTCTTAAGGCACATGTTAATATACCAAAGATAGGAATTATGTGTTGAAAATTATGTCAATTTATTTTTCACAAGATTAAAATTTAATGTTTTTTTAATAAATATTTGTTCTTTATAGAAACCTTAACATGTGTTCTAGTAGCATGGCCCATAAAATAATATCAATGATTCAATTTCAATATCTCATTTCATAATGATAATACTATATGGTAAAGGTAGTAAATGGTAAAGGATGTGATAGGTAAAAATCATTTATTGGTATTATAAAATGACTTATAATAATCCCCGTGAGTTTAACTCAGTTGGTAGGGATATTGCATATTATATGCATGGGTCAGGGTTCGAACCCCGAACACTCCACTTCTCCACAATTAAATTGTGTGAGCTCTAGCCACTATATCACTTGACAAAAAAAAATGACTTATAATAAAAACAGTTTTTTTTTCTTTTCAAAATGACTTATAATATAACAGAGCTTTTAACTCCAAATGTAATTTTTACAGTTAAAATTATTGTTCAACTCAATTTAACGTGAATATTCACATTCAACTCAGTGTTAACTAAAAATAATTTTGTCGTGGTATTCGTAAGTGCTAAATTATACTTGTTTTAGCGATCATTCTAACATGTGTGTCAAGGGCACATGATAAGATTCCATAAGTGGTAAGTGTTTATTAAAAAAATTAATCTTCAGAAATCTGTTAAATAAATTGACACAATTTTTGATACATAATTGTCATCTTTAATACCTTTCTTTAAAAAAAATGCATCTTTAATACCTATGTGCCCTAACATTTTCCTTGTTTTAGATATGATCCAAAAAAGTCATGGTGGTTCGGTTCACCTAAATTTTCTAGAACACAAATTTCATTATTAGGGTAAGAAAGTCATAAAACCAGCCCGCCCATAATTTTAAAAGAACTGACCGAAGAAAAGGCGGTAAGAAACTTATTGAAAGTAGCAATTTTACGATGTTAACAATTGTTTTTGGGGAATTCTTTAACGAAACCAAATTTAGAAAATATTCTTTAATGTCAAATGTTACAAATTTCAATGCATTAATTACACTGAAAAACTTATGTTCTTAAAGAGTTTCCTAGAGACACTCGTTAACATCTCCTTTATATAATAACTTACTTTGACTTATTTTAAAATTAATGAATATCATGCAAATATCCAATTTTCATGTAAGATTTTGTTCGTGTTGTCTCAATGAATATCATGCAAATTTCAAATTTTCATAATTTTTTGGTATTGAAATATAAAGATATTGGTGGTCAAAGTTATGTATTAACTTGTGAGCAGCTGTTGACTAAGGTTGACTACGATATGTATTTCGAAATGTGTGAAGTAAATGACAATGTAGTTATAATGTTAGTAATTTCTGCAACAGTTTATTGTTGATGCAGCTAGTTTACAGTAAATGCTCAATTCATTCATTGCATCTTTCTACTCTACTGGAGTAGTTTTATTGAGGCACATGCATGCAGTTGAGCTCAAAAATACAAGTGCAAAAACCTTGGTAAGGAGTAAACGCAACTATCTTAAGTACCAATATATAAATGCTCTCACAAATGCATTATATACACACTGTTCTCCACTTTCACACAGTAAGAAGTACTAGTACTCCATAGTTATGGTGGCAGAAAAATATTAAACCGTGGCTTTTCAACGCAAATGCAGAACAAGAACACAGCCATAAAGGGTCAACAGGTAGTAGTTACTAGTAGTAAATATCTTCAGAGTACAATCCCTTGAAGTATCTTCAATTCACAGGCTTTAATTGATGAGAAACCAACCATTAATTTTATCATTGGGTACTAGATTTAAATACAGATCTAGTAGTAACTTATTTTAACTCATTCACAATTTGTATCCCTATTATAACATTTAGGATTTTTATCCTTTAGTTTTTAAAATGTGTGACAATTTCCTTTCAAAATAAATATGTGACAATTTCAGAACAAAAAATAAATGTGTGACAATTTCGTTCTATTTATTTAGAGTTTTGGATTGTATTTGAGTCACAAGATTGTGTTGGGTTTGGTCAAGTTCATCGCCCAAGTCAATCATATTTCATCTGGTTGATTTTGGGTTAAAAACATAAATTTTTCCATGAGATCCAAACTGTCTAATCAATCTAATTTGGTGAAGACTCGGTCTCTAGGGCATATATTAATATTTTTTTGTTAAAGACAATTAAACACAGTAAACAAATATGTTCCTTTTTCCTCTTTTTTTATTTTTTATCTCTCAAACAAAAACATATGTTCTTTTTTTCTACGAAGACCATAAGGCCAACTTGCCAAGCCAAAGTGTTTTGTTCCCATGTTGGTTTCCTACTTGTTGTTAATTTTCCACAAAACTAACAAATAAAAAAAAAGACCGGATTCTATCAGCCAAAATGCAAGTATTGTAACATTTGAAAATTATTAGGTTTTCTTGCTTGACTTTGCTATAACCAGCACGAATTGTTTTTCCTTCTATCATAATTAAATAAGTGATTTCACATATTTTTTGTTTTCTTTCGTTTGTTTTTGTGATTTCTTCGTCTCTGAACGACTTTGTTTGTTTTGATTTCCCGTCTTTGTGCGGTGTGTTTTTGATTTCCCGTCTTAGTGCGGTGTTTATTTGATTTAGGTTGAAAGATTAGCTTTGAGCAAGTGCAGATCCGATCAATGACAATGATTTTGTCGTCGTCAACGTTGCAGTTCCAGAGACATGAGTATTCCGGAGTTATAAATATAATCATATTAGTCATATTTGTAGGCATAGGTACTTTACCGTTTTATGCTATTAGCATGAATGATGTGAGTTTGTTCACAGATTCACCCTTTTTGTTTTTAGCAAATTTAGATTTGTATAGTATCGATGTACTCAATCAATTTGAATGAATGAATATCGTTTAGTTTTGTCAAAAAAAAAATCTATAATTCATCCTCTTACCTTTGCATTTTGTTGTATCATGTTTTCTTTCTTTACTATTCAAAAATCTTCTTTAGTCTCATCATATGATTTTTTAAATTTCTTGATTATATTATTCATAAAGAAAATTTGTTTTTTCTTTATTAAGTTATACTCTTAAATTTGGTCCCCCTAAGTTAAATTTTGTCCCTGATCACAAGGCCGAATGCAAGATCAACAGGCTCATTACTATTAAAATCGGAGGGTTGGCATAATATAAAATAGTCAAATATTTAGATTTCCAAAGTATTAATTACATGCATTTTCATAAATATTTAATGTTTATTAAAAATGCCACGGGGGCACTCGTTAATATTTTCCAATAAATCTTTCAAAAAACATTTCCCAATAAAATAAAATGTAGTGATCACTATACATACGAGATAACAGTGAGCAATAGTATCTTCTTATTCCATCCTAATTATTACCTGAGCACTTTCCATCCAATTTTTTTGAAGATTTTCACACACAAACGCAAAACACAAGAACAATGGACGTAGCCATGCTTTCCCATTCCATCTCCAACATCCTACAATGTACAAGCTCCCTAACACCCCTACCAAGTCTTTTATCAGGAATTGACATCAAGCAGCTTGAAAACAATCTCAAACATATCAATGAGAAAGTCCATGAACACAGCCACTCCGACTGGCTTCAAAAGGTTAAAGATGTAGTCATCGATTTGAACGATTTGATGGAGGATCTTCGTTACAAGGAGAGTATCACTGACTCATCAAAATCGCTTCTCAAAACGGGCTTAAACATAATAAATCGTTACCAATTCAAGAAAGCCATTGTCCAAGTCAACAAAGCTACCGAGGAACTCGAACTCCTGCTGAATGAAGAAAAAGCAGTTATTAGTAATACTAATGAGAAAAGAAAGTTGGCATATAAAGATTTTGAGAAAAGTACTGAGCGTGTAGCTGTTGGCAGAGAAAGAGAGAAGAAGGAGATTATAGCTCAACTGCTGAAGATGAACAAGGCTGATGCTGCTGTTCCTGTTGTAGTTGCTATTGTTGGTGTTCCTGGAATTGGCAAAACAAAACTTGCTCGTCTCGTTTGTGAGGATGAGCAAGTTAAATCAAATTCTGGGTTCCAACCAATTTGGATCAGTGGTCTTCATCACAGATTTGATGTTGAAACCATAGTAAAATGCGTTACTGATCAGTCTGATCGTAAGAAACGCATCTTACTTGTTATAGATGATTTGCGAATTGAGATTAAGAATGATGATCTCAAGAAGTTGCAGAAGAAATTAATGGAGGCTGCTGGCGGAAGGACTGATACCGCGATACTTGTTACAACAACACGAAGCAACCATGTTGCCAACAACATTGCTGCTAGACATGTTTTGAAGTTGCAGGGGCTTAATCAAGAGGAATCTTGGTCATTGTTTCGAAAGATTCATGGACCAATTACTTCAACCAAAAATGAACAAAGCACCACTGAACCCAAACCTGAACCTGAACGTAAGATCATGGAGGGTTGTGGTGGAGTTCCTCTTTTGATTGTGATCGTAGCGACGGTAATGAAGAAGCAAAGTGGTGGTGGTGGTCGTGGTGACAACTGGATTCCGAAAGCATTGGAAATGCTTAAGTTTATCTATTATGACAACCTTCCCACTTATCAGAAGTTATGCTTTGCATATTGTTCATTGTTTCCAGAAGATTATTTGATTGATGCCGAAAGATTAATTCAACTCTGGACTGCTGAGGGGTTTCTTATCAATCCAGAACAACAATTTGGTCAAGCTTGTTTCGAAGACTTTGCTCCTTTGGTTTTCCATCAAGCGGAAGAAGAAAGTGACTACCTTCGGTACTGCGGTGTTGTGAGGAACAACATGAACAACTGCTTGTATAGAATGAATCCGTTGATGCATAAACTCGCAAGGCAAGAAATCGTTGGTAACGAAAACATCACCGTGGATGTGATGGGGGAAAGGGTTCAAGATGGAATGCTGCGGGTTTCGTTCGATTTTGCTTTAGATCTTTCATGTGAGATCCCTGATTTGGTGTTTCAGAAAGCAAAGAAACTAAGGACCATTCTTTTGCCATACAACATTAACAACCCTCGGCTTCCGCACGAGGTAAAGCTGACAACATCAACTTGTGATAAGATCTTTGACACCTTCAAGTGCTCGCTACGCGTGTTGGATCTACATGATTTGGGGATCAAGATGGTTCCGAGCTCTATTGAGGATGTGAAGTACTTGAGGTATCTAGATCTTTCCCATAACAACATAGAGAAGCTTCCTAGTTGCATAACAAATCTTATCCACTTGCATACGTTGAAACTGTCTCAATGTCATGTCCTCAAAGAATTGCCAAAAGACATGGATGATTTGAGTAGCCTCAACCATCTTGACTTAGAGGGATGCTTGGATCTAACTCAAATCCCAAGTGGGATAAATAAGCTCACTTCTTTGCAAACATTGTCACTTTTCGTAGCCAGCAAGAAACAAGTCACGGGAGGACTAAGATCACTCACAGATCTTAACAATCTGAGAGGCCACTTGGAAATTTCTCATCTTGAGCAAGTCAAGTTCTCTCCATCAAAGGAAGCTGCTAAAGATGATTTTTTGAAAAATAAGCAACACCTCGAGTTCTTGACTCTAAGATGGGATCATGACGAGGAGGAAGAAAGCAATGTCGACATAGATAATAAATTTATCGATTGTCTCGAGCCACATCAGAATCTGAAAGAGCTATTAGTTGTCGGGTACCATGGCCACATGTTGTCTAATTGGCTCGCTTCACTTCAATTCCTTGGTAAATTTACCTTGAACGACTGTCCCAGTTGCGAATTTCTCCCACCAATGGATCAGCTTCCACGTCTCAAGGTTCTCCAACTTCGGAGATTGGACTCTTTGATATTCATTGCAAAGAACAATCACACTAATACACCAAAATTCTTTCCATCCTTGAAGGAACTTGCAATCTCAGATTGTCCTAATCTAAAAAGTTGGTGGGAAAAAGACATATGGGAAAATGATAGACCATCTTTCAGTTGCATTTCAAAGCTAAATATCCAATATTGTCCTCAGTTAGCTTGCATGCCGCTATATCCCGGTCTTGATGATGAGCTCGTTGTGGTGGAGTCGAGCGTAACATCAATGAAGGATACAATGAAGTACACTGCTCCTGAAATCAAAACTTCTAATTCACAATTGAAACCCTTCTCCAAATTGAAGTCCATGGTAGTTGAGCGCATCGACCATTCTCCACCAGAAAGATGGCTCAAAAACTTCATTTCTCTTGAGGAACTTCACATTAGAGATTGTTTCAAGTTAGCGTCTCTACCACAAGGTTTCCGGTCTTTGAGTTCACTCCAAACACTCACTATTGAAAGATGTCAAGAACTTGATCTTGACAAATATCCAAATGAGTGGGAGGGTCTGAAAAACCTATGTTCTCTTACATTAAGGAGTATTCCAAAACTCAAGTCCCTTCCATGGGGAGTTGAAAACGTGAAAACTTTGAAAGACTTGAGGATTTATGATTGTCATGGTTTAACTTCTTTACCAGAAAGTACAGGTAACCTCACTTCACTTGAAAGACTGGTTCTTTCTGAATGCAGAAATTTAGATTCTCTTCCCAAAGGAATAGAAATGCTACAGTCTCTAAATACTTTGATTATTATGGATTGCCCTTTGTTATTGCCAAGGTGTCAACCAGACACAGGTGATGATTGGCCACAAATTGCTCATATCAAAAACAAACTGGTGA
>Ga0315913_1001212_pt1 | contig 27606 bp, 11 predicted proteins | sample MpolsnodulesMG_FD_207736 | JGI IMG/M metagenome (GOLD analysis project Ga0315913, IMG submission 207736) | Medicago polymorpha root nodule microbial communities from Los Angeles, California, United States - small nodules | ecosystem: Host-associated > Plants > Roots > Nodule | place: USA...
AGGTTTGCTAGACTATTCTCATGTTTCGCAACCCTTGTCTAATTTCACTTGTTCCAATATCAAAGCTCCGCTGTCGCATTATGAATTGATATTTGTGATGACGAATTAACAAATACTAACCCTCCGTTGTCGCATTATGAGTTTGGTATTTGTTAATTCATTATAAAAACGATGAAATTAGATTAGAAAGTAGATTTATATAAAATTAGGGTTCGTGGCTTGGTTTGATTAGGATTACGTCATTAGACTTATCCAACAATCCCAAGACAAGAAGAGTTTACTCACTCACGTTCATTGTAGACATAGAAGAAAAGAAGAAGAAGAACATAAAAGTAAATAACAATAAAATAAAGGTGAACTTTTATTCCAAGAATGAAAGATGAATTGTTGTGATAGCTAGCTACTCTATTTATAGTTTACAATGACTTAAACCCTAAGAAATATAACACTAGAATGTTCCACAAGAAACCACGAACTTTTATATCAGAAGTAAACTAACAGGTAGCTTGTCCATGAAGCAAAAAGCAGCAAAAGTGATCCTGAAGGCTGGCACGGCCGTGTGGCTGGTGGCACGGGCCGTGCCAAGTTCTGACTTGGGGGATGTTATATTTTTGCATCGAATCTTTGTATTTCAACCTGAATCAGCTCCAAATCCCTTTCTTTTGCTCCAAGACTCAATCTTTAAAATATTTGTTCCTGAAATTAAATAACTTGCAATTGAAGTAAAATAATTCTAAAAAGGAAATAAACTTAAATAAAATAAACTCAAATATAAATAAAACAAACTCAAATATTATATTAAAAACACTAATTATTGACTCATCACACACAAACACCGACCATCAATTTGATGAGCAAGAATATCTATCTCATTAGATAAGCCACAAGAAAACCTTAATCAAGATATGTCATCAACCACACTTGTTCAAATAAAAGGCAATCGAAACAACAAGTCCTTAAACGACTCTGATGTCACTTCACAGCCATTCGAACAAAGAGAGAATCACCATATAAAATAGCACGATGAAATAAAGTAAATGATGAATTTATACAATGAAAAAGATACATCAAAAATAATAATAAATAGGAAAAAGAGACAGATACACTCTTGTTTAATGGACCACTTGTTCGGTGGATCCCTTTGTTCACTTCTTTTTTTATGGATTAGTACTACTTCTTATCTACCACCAATTATTGTTATTGTTTTTTCTGATATTATACACCAAATTATTTTAGTCCGCAAATGTTTGCTTAATCTGCTAAACAGCTTTCAATCAAATGAATTTAAATTTAAAATCATGCATTTAGTATAGTGTATCATTAGAAAATGTTAATTATATGAAATTTTTGGTCAAATAAAATAAAATTTTAATTTGAAAACTGTTGAAGAAATATCCCTTCTTCCTTTTCCATCTTTTTTTTATAAATTTATTTTCCATCTTTTAGTCTTTAGTGTTCATCATAAACTCACATAATTCAATAAAAGAAAGAATTTGAAATTTATTCTTTGAGCAATTTAATAATTCATAAAGTCTTTATCCTCAGTGCTGCTAGCTATCATAATGTTAGTTTTTACACTTTGCACTAAATTATGGTTCGCACATGGTGTGTATTACTATTACTACTATTAGTGTATATAAAAGAACAAAGCTTTGATGAGCACGAATATCATAAACATTGTCCCTATGCCATCCATGGACCACACCACATCACATGAAATACCATATTACATAATTAACATGCCCAACACTGAGCTAGCATACTAAAATTAAATAAAGAAAAAAGACAAAGTTACATCTCAAAGAAGATTAAAAATTAAAAGCATCTAAGTTCTCCAATCCCCATGAGCACCACAACCTGCCAAGGCTCAACCCTAACATTGTGTTCTAGGCTCCTTAAACCAACCAACACTTTTATTTCTGCATAATATCTTACACAACATTTCCTCCACCATGAAATGAAACTCATTCAAGGCTCTTCATGGTGCTGCTTGTTGGCAACACTGCATTCCTTTCTGATCTCACCCTTTGTGCCAGTAAGAGGATTGTTTTCTGAAAGCAATGTAATAGCTCTAGAAAACTCCTTGAAGAAATATTCTTGGCTCTTGGCCATTTTCTTCACATAAGGCTTAGTCCTCTTGTCATGTGCTAATTGATGATCCACAATCAAAAGACCCTTGTTGTCCAAGATATTTCTGTAGTAGTTGTTATCTAGAATCATCGGCGTGCCACGGTCGTTTCTCACGTACTGCACGGCCTTAGGGTCAGGGATTGAATCAGGGCACTTCTTAAGCATGTGCGGAATGTGTTCTGGGTTCAAAGCTGGATCAACTTCGGGGTACAAACGATGCACCAACTTTGTACAATGGGTTCTACCAACACTGTGTGCTCCTGTTTAACAAAATAATTGTTAACGTCGCACATTAAATGAAATATATTATGACATGGAAAATCCTCACTTCACAAGTCAAGTTTGTAAGAAATGAGTTAAGTCAAACACAAATTACCGTTCAATTGAAGTTCTCTAGTGGATCTGGATCCTTTGTTGCACCGTGCTGCAAATTAATTAAGTGACCATTGGATCTGAAATTCAGATTCAAGGGTCACTCAGGATGTTGTGCAGTGCAACGGATCCAAACCACAGTTTGGTTTTATCTATTAGAATCTGATGACTCATAAGGATTGAGGAGGACCCCACAATTTGGCTTTATCTATCCGATGAGTCATAAGGATTGAGGACATACATTATTTTTATTAGATATGATGTAAAAATGAAGATTTCCATTTTAATAAAATGAGAACATATCATCATGTTTATGAATTAATTAATGAAGAAGGTGTTTATTAGTATGGTATTATACCAAGCAAAGCAACAACTCCGGGAGTGTCGATTCCCATGGCACCAAATTTGTCAAGAACAGCAGAAATGGACTCATTGTGGTCAGGAAGGTATGCCTCCAACAGATCCACTCTACTCTTTCTACCATCCCTTCTTCCTGTTTTCAGAGGAATATAAGGACCTCCTAGCTGCAAAAAATTAATTCAACACAAATTAATCTTATAGAGCCTTGCATAAAATACATATATCAATTATAACTTCTCATTTGCTCAACAAATAATGGATAAATTAAACTATTACTATAGTTATTTTAAAAATAAGTTCAGTCCTCAATCAAAAGTCAAAGCAAATCTGGACTAGATCTAAGCCTCCAACTACTCTCTTCAATTTAATAATATGCAAAAGAAAACATGTTTTGTGTATTAGTTTTATGTACAATAATTTGTCCTTGTATAATCCAATTTGATACATGCACATAATTAGTAACTGCACAACCTTGTCCTTAAAAAAACATGTTTTTTCTTTAAAAAGCATACACCAGATGAAGATAAACAAAGTCAGAAACAAAACAAAAAGATAAAAGAGATGAAATTATACCGAAACAATGCCTTCTCTAGCAGAAAGAACAAGAATATCAGAACAGGAAACAACACCAGGACACTCTCTTTCAACAGCTTCTTTGATGGTATCAATGTACCTAAAATTCCTCAAACCAAAGCTTCTGTCGTGTTCTTGCTCAGACAAGCTTCTTCTTGTGGATGTCAGCAACAAAGAAGCATCACAACTCTATAACACAAGTAAGAGAGGAAAAAAAATCATTAAAAAAAAAACAAAACATAGTACATAAATAGCATAACATAAAGATAGTTATAATTACCTGAACAGCACAGTCATGGAAAATGTTTCTGAGCCAAGAGAAAGCAGTGTTCTTATGGCGTTTGTAGAGAAGTTTGACTTGTTCTTTGATGATTTCTTCAGCTTGGGGACATGCTTCTTTGTAGTAATTCATAACAAGGCCATTATCATTATCTTCTGCAGAAGAAACAATCAAGAAGAGTTGTGGAGAAAAGGACAAAAGAGCTAAAAAGAGGAAAGCTTTGTTTGTAGACATTGCTTTCTCTATAGTGAAGTGGAGAGTGTGAAGTTCACTGAACTACTTGCTTGTGCTTAAATAACCAAATAGCTAAATAAATGTCCTAATAAAATATATTATAAAGTAGACTAATAACTATCAAATAGTAATAGGGAGATCAGTCACTTTAGACCCTAAATAGGGAATGAGTCGTCACTTTAGTCCCTAAATACAGATAAATTGCAAAATAGTCCCTGAACGTAGACTCTGTAAGTCGATTTAGTTCTTTGCATTTTCTCATTTAGGGACTAAAGTGACTAATTCCCCAATAGTAATAAGTTGAGTAAATTTTAATTATGATTTGTGAGTAAATTCTAATTATGATTTGTATTTTCGAGGTTGACAAATTTGATCTATCATTCACCCACTCATTTTTGCCGATGAGGATAGGAGGTGCATTGTTGCAAATTTGGGATGGAAGTTCCCTTCAAATCTTATGCTTTTAAGTTTTAACATACCTAAACTTAGAGTTTTACTATTTTTGTGTTAATCATCATATTCTTATTAATATGAGGTTCGATCGGTAGACAAAAAAGTTGTTTTTACCAAGGATAAAACCTAAAATAAAATAGATAAAAATGTTTTTGAGTGGTTCGTAAAATCTAATTCAACCAATATTGCTGATATTATTAGATTATAAACTCATTCATCCAAATTTCAACCTCAATCTCGTATTTGTATGATCTCTCATTTGTATATTTGTATGTGTGGATTTTAAATAAGGGTCATGTTAACCGATTCTCTCAAAACACTATATAAGGATATTAAAAAGTAAAATTATTGTTTATTGTTTTATTTACATATCCAAATTAATGAACTTGAGTCTTGTTAATAAATGTTTCAAAAAACAGAGAATGATACAAACTTTATCTTAGAGATTGTACGCTAATATTTTTAATGAAGAGTATAATTTTTTAAACATATTAAATGTATAACTTGTGTTCAAGTTTTATAAATTTGACGTCCGAAATGTGAAGTACTACATAAGCTAACATGAAATAAGGGTGAAAAGTCAAAACGGTTGCTTGTTTGTGTGAATTGATGGATGACAATAAATGGTTTGTACCTACGTGGCAAAGGCAATGAACAACACGACCGAAAGAAGCAGTCTGCTATTTCAAATGGCTTGGCATAGCGTGGCTGGCTATCCTACTGAAGCTCATTTTTATTTCAGTGCCCACATTAATGACCTTCAAAATCGTTAATTAAGCTTAAATATTTATTAAAAAATAATATTAAATATTATTTTAATCCAGAAACTTTTAAGTTTTGTCCTACAAATTTTTTATTCAATTTTAGTCTCTATTTCCATTTTATAAAGACTATTTTGGAGGACTAAAAATGTTCAATTTTTTAAATGTTTTCAAAATAAGGACTATACTAAATTTTGAAGGATTAAAATTATCATTAAAATTTTATATGACTAAAGTTGAAAACTTATGATTTTACAGGGACTAAAAGCATATTTAACTCTAAAAGATAAATTGATTAAAAAAAGTCGATGTATTTAGTTTACATTATAAAGTAAGCATACATCAATTTTTATCGATTCATTTATCTTATATAAAAATGTATTAGAGAAAATACAAAAAATTTCCTTATTTATTAATTTTATTAGGTCTGCAACAACTTAACCTACTACTTTCTCTCCAATTTGCTGTATTAGGTTAGTAGTAATTTAACCTAACAAATTTCATCTAAAAAAAGCATCGCACCAATTTCATTCCTATCCTCTTCTTTTTTTTTGTCAATATTTTGTACACTTATTTAATACTAAAAAAATGCATCGCACAATTTCATGCTTTTTTGTTTGACAATTTTTTGTACTCTTGTTTAATACTAAAAAAATTCATCGCACCAATTTCATTCCTTTTTTTTTGACAATATTTTGTACACTTATTTAATACTAAAAAAATGTATCGCACCAATTTAATTCCTATCATGTTGCCTTTTTTTGACAATATTTTATACACTTATTTAATACATTTACAAACATAATACCCTAATTTCAATGCAAACTCGGCTACCCTAATCCTTATTTATTAATTTTATTAGGTCTGCAGCAACTTAACCTAATAATTTTCCTCTAAAATGCTGCATTAGGTTAGCAGCAATTTAACCTAACAAATTTCATCTAAAATGCAGCGCACCAATTTAACCTAACAAATTCCCTCTAAAATGCAGCAATCTCTAATATTTCTCCTCACTGATGAGCTTTTCATTCATATCCGGTTGTTTCATCGTTTGTATATGTCTATTGTTTCTGTAGACTTTTTTTTTGACAAGTTGTTGTATACTTATTTAACACGTTTACAAACAGCATACCCTAATTTCCATGCAAACTCGGCTACCCTTATTTTCATGCAAACTCGGCTATATATAGCAAACCCTAAACCGTATTTTCTTGGTTAAAAGTTTTCTTGGTTAAAATATTTCAAACAATAATAATATGGAATGTCTGTTAATGATTTTTATTTGTAAATTTAAATCATTCTAAATCAAATATGCTTATATATGTGTCTGTATAAACAACATCATTTAATATGTTTAATCCTGGCAACACCGGGTCTCTAACCTAGTTATAATTAATGATCTTGATCAATAATGTGATAATTGTGAATCAATAATGTGATATTTGTCTGTCGTTGACTCGGAACCAAAACTTTGTAAAACTGTTTTCTCAACTCATTTAGTCTTGAAGAGCATAACTAAATAATTTGTTCCTTATCTCCGTTCTTCATGTTTTAGAATATCTTGTTCTTGATTATTTTCGTAACATAAATAATTTGGTTTTCTCATCTTTTTCACAATTTTTATAAAATTTAACAATGTGGTCGGTTTAACCAATTGAATCTAACGAGTTCATTGATCAATTTGATCCATCTTGTAGTTAAGTTGAATCAGATTGAATTTGGTTGAATAATGTTTGAACAATGCCGCTCAACGGTTAGAAGATTATCGAAGATACGTTATCAAAACAAAAATGTCATATAATTTTGTCCAGATTTGAGTCTGGACGTAAATTTTGGAGACATTGGCTTGAGAAGTACATTCAATTCAATAATTGAGGTATCACATGCTCATAACTGCTGAGTGTTCAAGAAGGAAAATGAACAGAGCTTCAACTTCAACTGGACAAAAGAGGCATGTGTCCATTTCACTTCCCAAGTACAAAGCACTGAAGCAGTCCTTTATTACTGTACTTAACTTAATATTCTAAAGTGTGTTGATTAATTTTATTCAATTGTCATTACCCCGTGACATTAATTAATTAAGAGACTCTTCAATCTCCAACAATAAAAAAATCTAATTAAGCGACTGGGTTAAGCAGTAAGTGGATAAAAAATCACAACTAAAGTTAACAGCCAAACTTGATTACAATCTTTCTAACATATAAAATGTCTAGTTGGTAAATAAAAAACGATTGAGAGGGAAAAATTAATTATATGCCCCATATATATTTTTTATAAAATAAATCACTTCTAAACAATAGTAGGTAAAACATTGAGTTGGTTTAACATGTGTTATTTTTAGAAATTGTCCTCAAATTAAATTTTGTTTGCTCAATCAAATTGATTCTCTATGAATTGAAATGTTGTGCCGAATAGAATTTAAAATAATGTTTTTATTTGAAACTCTATTTCGCACAATTCAACATTTCAGCTTATATCCTTTAAAAAAAAATTAGCTTATATAGCTCATCCAATCCATTCACATTAATTTTGATTAAATTTAATTTTATTTATTTATTGGGTACAATTTTTTGTTAATTTTTATGCCCACTTAATAGTATCAAATATCTCATTTTATATAAATCAAGTAGCTCCAACCAAAAGTAATTCTCCCAATTTTTATTAGAATCATGCTAACAAGTTAAGAAGATAAAAATGAAAATAAGTGACAAATTTAAGATTAAAAATCAATTTTTAATGTTTAGAGGTGTTAAATACATCATTTCTAAAATAAAAATTATTTTTTTGATTTCTTATCAAATGCCCTAAGCTTGTTAGCACTTTATTTTAGGAAATGTTAACTTGTACTCTTAATAAGACATAAGTTAAGAAGACAAATATAGAAGATTTTTCTTGAAATTTATGCATTTAATATTTTAAAAGTTACAAAAATTATACTTTCAATATAAAATTTATTTTTAATTTTCATTTTAAATTCTTTAACCTGTGTCATGACCCTTTTATTATTAGTATCAGCGTTAGCTTTTGCTCGTCCTGAAAATAATAATTATAGTGGGTGGGTGAAGCTGAAGCGTAGCTTGGTGGCTTAGTCATCTAAGCTGTTGTGATGTGACCACCGACAGGAGTATGAGTCATCACTCATAATAAATGACAAATCCACATATATTATTATATTATGTCACATATATTTAAAATTTGTATTTTGTTTACTTAATTTACACTCCTCTAAAACTATATAAACAAAATTTAAAATCATTGTATTTGACATAGAAATTTTGATGATCAAGAATCATTTTACTATATTTATACAAGTTAGGGAATGATATTTAAAGAACACTGAATTTTGATATTAAAATGAATTAATTTATGCTAGGGAATGATATTTTTAAAAGTAGTTTTTAATTATTTTGAAAATGTGGATGATTACAGGCTTCAATAAGTTATGTACTTTATACTGAAAACTAAGTAATTATACTCTAAAAAAAGACCGTTAATGCGTGATTAGTTGGATAAAATAAACCAGAGGGCAGAGGCAGATACGGTTAGCTAAATGGGGCCTAAGTCTAAGGTGAAAGACCAATTTCGTAGTTCAATTTTTTTACCATTCATATATAACACTTGCAAGCTTTCCGATTACGATTTTGCACCAAATGATGCCAATGGAGGGTTATTATTCATAAATAGGTAAAAGTTGCCAATCCACACAACTCAGTGGTTGTGGGTATAAGCCAAAAACGACCTACAGATTCTTCGATAAGATGGAATTTCAATTCATAGGAAAAGTGCAACACCACAAAGGTAAAGGCTGAGCAAATAGAACAACCCAAAGTGGGAAATTTGTCAAATCAGCTACGTCTTAGCACAACAGCTTTCCAATTGTATTTCATAGACATTAATTGGATACTAACCATACCCACAGATTAATCAATCATTATAGTCCATCTAATAATATGATTAGATTATTACTTTTTTCATCTTATGAGTTTCTCGCACGTCTTATTTAGATTCTAAAATCTGAAATGTCTTGACATATTTTGGAAGTTTTTATAGGGTATTTATGTTGTTCAAATTCTATAACTCAAATTGCATAGGGCGCGCGAGAAATCAAATAGGGTGGGAAAAGGTGTCAATTGATAAAGACAATCAAAAATGTAAATTATGAGTTCAGAAAGACCCTTCATGGCATCAGGGCAAGTAGAATCAATTGTGGGCTCACCAGTGGTACAAGCACCATCAAATGGGCTTCATTCATTGTATCCCAAACTACGACCCGAGAGCAACTTGACTAGTTCCATGTTGTAAAAGTTTCCAGTGTACAAGTTTTCCTTCCACCATTTTTGGATGAACAATATTATAAATTCCAAAATATAACGTAATATCATCCTGTGATGTGAAACAACAATAACATATCAATAACAACCCAATAGTATGCACCACTTAATGCAATATCATCCAGTTTGCGACCTCTCCCATCGGCAAAATATTTACCAGTCTGATCAAAGGTTGAACAGGATTTTATGAACTTTGGACATGTAGACTCAGCATTTGAAAGGTTCAACAGTTGGAATCCTTGCATTGCATATATTAACATTCCTAGTGACGTTCACATTAATTGCATGCTGAAACCAATTCTTAACCTCAAATGCCAACCATTTGTTATCTCTGGGTCTGTTTGCATCTCACATCTGCAACAACGTGGCGAATGTGTGGAGCATACCATTTCACTCTTTCAACATGCTCTATAGTAACCTCCCAACAATATCCTGAAAGAATAACAGTGTGTGACTAATCAAATTACTTTAGAAATTAGATCTTTGTGGTAGTGAGACAGGGCCAAAGATGTGCAATTCACTAATTTTTAAAATCAGAGAAGAAAATATGCTACCTTCAGATCTAGCAATTTCATATATTGACTTTGATACATGATCTGTCCACTGACACTCCTCTGAATCCTTTGTATTCCCATGAACGTGTAAGATTCCACCTTCTTTCCTGCAATATTGATTCCATGAACATGAATGAGCAAAAATCTGAGCAAAATTCAGCTAGTATTAATAAACAAACATAACTTTTTCCATTGCACCATCTGGAACACATGCTTGGTATATCAACTTAGATTTGGAAGATTTAATTACCATCAACAGAAGTAAAATAGTCATAAAGTTGGCTAGCAATCAGTGATGTACGTAGATTTCAATCAGGCAAGTTACCAGATGTGATATGAACCATAATAATTCAGGATCAACACAATCAAAGTTAGTAGAACAGCACCACTTAAGTCAGACAAGCCAGTTTAAAAATGCTTTTATAGAAAAAATACTTGGCAACAAATATTAAAGGTTGTCTCCAGTTCAACTCTAAAAGTGGCAATACTTTCAAAGAAGAAATAAAAATAAGCTCAAGAACTTGGTGGCAATTATGTCAATGTCGATCATCAGGGATACTTGGCTTTTGAGAGCAAAAGCAAAGAAGAATTTTATGGACAACAATACAGCAAACAATAATATATTATTATGGGTGTAGAAGCAAGATGTTACCATCAATTAGAATTTAATCAATTTATAGATTCTCATGATGGCTAAATGCTGACAACAAAGAAACACCAGTTAAGTCTGTTGAATTGTAACTTGGTGGCAATTATGTCAATGTCGATCATCAGGGATACTTGGCTTTTGAGAGCAAAAGCAAAGAAGAATTTTATGGACAACAATACAGCAAACAATAATATATTATTATGGGTGTAGAAGCAAGATGTTACCATCAATTAGAATTTAATCAATTTATAGATTTTCATGATGGCTAAATGCTGATAACAAAGAAACACCAGTTAAGTCTGTTGAATTGTAACTTGTAAGGTATGTATTAGTATCTCAATTACCTTAAAGCCCTCACAGCGGTGACCCAGCTGCATTCACTAGATGGAAGGAGACCAAGACAGACTCTATCAGCCACACCCTGAAAATGAAAATATCAACATACTCAGTGAACTAGCTTCCTACTGCATATATCAATGGGTGCTAATAATTGACATGACTGTAGGTATCATATGTACGTATATAGTAAGCATGCATTTGACTTATGAAAAAGTAACCCACAAAGTAAAAATGTCGCCGGTCACACGCTTCTTTCCCTTTATTTATTTTTTAACCAAACACAAGGAGATAAAACAAGTACTTTTCACTTAATCTTCTTTTTCTCCAAACAAGATAAATAATACATCCCTCACTCAAATTCCTCTGTACACTTTTATGCCTCACTTTTCTTCCATTATTCATAAATTGGCCAGGTTAAATTTAAAACTGATGGGATGTCTAAAGGAAACCAAGTTACCACTAAGTATGATGATAAATGAATCTTTGGCTCCTCCAAGAAACAAGTATGATAAGGCTTAATTTTGACAAACAAGTATAACATGGTATTTAGATGGACAGTGAAACCGACTCTCAATTGGTGACTCAGCCATTTTCCTCCCACAATACTTCAAAATCAATAGGCAATACCAGCTGATTAATTAAAGCAAATTTCTCCTTGCTAAGGACTGGATTTTTAAATTAACCACAATTGAAAGGAAGCAAACATACAAGTACAAATACAATGCATCAGTATACCTTAGGAGCTGTATTTCGATTATCTCCTTCAATCACGATACAACATTCAGCAACAGAATTTAATTGTAGATTATGTCGGAGTGCTTCTATGGCATGGGGATTCCACTCACAGGCATATACAAGTTTTGCATGGGCCCTGCTTAAGATCATGCAGAAACAACATCAATAAATATAGATTAATGTCAATAACATAAATAAAAAAAATAAAAAACCTCAAAAGCAAGAAAACCTGAAACAATAGATACTAGGAAAAAAAAAATCCAATTCTTAATCTCAGTTTTAATAATTTCAGGAGTAAGTCTCATTCTTGTCACCAAATGTTGATATTCAGATCATAATGTATTTTGAAAAAGTAAATAACCATATAATATTGGCTAAAGTGTTCAAAGATAATGAAGCCAGATCTTTCCACACAGCACGCCATAATTTTGTCTCGGCAATACTCGAAATTTTAAAATAGTAAAATATAATTGGAGATTAGGTATAATGTACACCCTGCATGTTCAAACAGGGAAAATACCTGACAAGAAAAGGCAGCACAAAGTATCCAATGCCCGCAAACAGATCGACTATAACCTCATCTTTGCAATCCATCTGGGCCATCCGGAGCTTCTCAGAAAGATTACCCCATGAGAACATACATTTTGTAGCATCAAAAGAATAGTGTATTCCATTTTCTCGATGGTTAACCCAACCATCATCTCCAACAAGAATCTCTAATGTACTATCTCTTGTACCAGTTGCAGCAACCGGGCCCTATAATAAACCAGCTAACTTGTGTTATATATCAATGTATTCACTGCAAAGCTATTGCAGGCATAATTAAAACAGCATTATGTTCAATAACCCCAAGCTCCATCCCAATAATAAAGCATTACAAGTAATTACAAAAAAAAAAAAAAAATCCTTCCAAAGATCAACCACTGCGCATCATTCCTAGTTTGCATATTAAAAGAACAAAAAATTGCCATGTGGTCATTTTAGCCTTCATAGTTCGTCTAGACACTGATCACTCTTATGTTGGAAAAAATATTCTAAACCTAGATTCCATTCATAATTGGTAATTTAGGTATTTCATATATTTACCAAATGTCATTAATAGATATTCTCTTATCTTTCACATAAATGTTATATCATTTATGCATCGAGGGAAAAAAGTAAATTAGTATGATGAAACTATGGCAGGGAAAGCACAAAAGCAAATTTGTTTTATCATGCATATAGGTATATATGATTACTTGTCGAGCAAGACGATGAGCCTTAAGTGATTTGGCAACAATTAGCCAGAGCTCTTCTGCAATAGAGTCCCACAAAGAATTCTTGAATGAAGTAGCTGGGAGTATAACAATATCACCAATCCGATCCCACCTGGAAAACACTAAAGATTACTACAAAACACACCACTAAAGGGATTTCATACAAGAACAAAAATCCTAAATGAATGGAAAACAAGCGCAAAGTTGAAAAGTAGGCACCATAGAAGCAATCATAATAAAAAAATACCTTGTTGGCAATTCCTCTAGAAGCCCAGTCGGTAGGCCTTTTTCCTCAATCAAAGACGTTACTCCTTCACTCATTACTTTCAAAGGAGACATTGCAGCTTTTTTTGTTTCAACAACTTTATCTTCCAGCAGAACGGCACCATATTCATGGAGAAGAGTCAGGGCTTCAGAGCAGGATAACTTATTTAACAAGTATCCAGCTTGTGTAAGTGGTTTGGAAAGTGGGATTTTATTTTCCCAATCAATTGGATCTCCTGAATGTTGACTCCTTCCATGAAATACAGCAAAAAGCTCTTGATGGACAGGAAAACAGATATGTACTCCACCCTCTTCAGAGTATACCTTCCTCCCTAAGTCTAACCATCCAAATTTCTTCAATATATCCTTACCCTGTTTTGCATATTTCTTCTCTAGTTGCAAAACACAGTGCAATGGAATAGTTGGACTTTGACCGTTGATGTGAAGCATGTTATCATTAAAATATAAACTTTCATTTTCAGATATATTTGGCAGATGTTCAAGTTGGGGTCCTTGAGAATTTTCAACCGTATTCCCTTTCATCCCTCCATTTTGATCAATTATATGCTGTTTTCGATTTTTGACAGGCATAAAATCGTCATGTGAATGCATTAAATGGAGCAGGCTGACTTTTGCTGGCTCACTAAATTTGGTTCCAAATGCATAGCATGATGCACCACCCCCAACTATAACAAGATCATCACCGACAACATTGGCTGTACTACGCACAAATAAATCTTTTCCTACAGAATTAAGGGTAACATGTTTCCATATATGAAGCTTCAAATCAAGTAACGCCAACTCTTGACAATGTTGTGTTACTGGACAACCACCCAGAACTCCAAGATAATTCTTATAGACAAAAATTGAGTGGGAGAACCTGGCATGTGGATTCCTTCCAGCTGTTATTTCTTTCTTCCACTGACTCATCTGAACATCAAAGCTATACAAATCCCCAAGTGCTTTCCCACCATCGTATCCACCAAACATAAAAAGCCAAGAATCAGATGCTACCATTGCATGAGAGTGACGTGCATATGGCCAGTCCCCAGAAACTGGAATTTCTTTCCAATGTAAATTAACTGTGTCAAGAATATAAAAGGAGGAAAAGATAATATCATTATCAAGTCCTCCAAATACATAAATGTTTGAACCCATTACAGCCGCAGAATGTCGATGCCTGTGTAACATAAAAATATTAAACTTAACTGTGAACATAAAATTGCCGAATCAATCACAGAAAACAACAACATCACTGCACCCTATCACAGAGTTACAATATACAGGTCAATAAGCTGTATGCACATGAATAAACATAATGTTGACCTAACTAGCTGAATACGTAAAATGTCTTACAAATATATATACCCAACACATAAATACACACACAAAAGTCACAAACTGTTAAACAACTTTTTCCCATCCTGTATAATCACTTGCTAAATGGCTTTCATTGAACTGGTGAAGCTATATAACAAAAGAACATTGCAAAGTATTACCTGGGAGGAAAGACACTTCCACCACATTGCAGTAGCTTCCAACAATTCTTAGTTGTATCAAAGCTCCATACGTCGTTCAGAATTTTATCAGGACCAGTCCGACCTCCAATCACAAACATCAAATCTCCAATCAAGGAAGCTGTATGGCCTAACCGCGGAGATGGACAAGCACAACCAGAGGTGCCAATCGTTTCAAGATTGAAAGAATATGGATCAAGCAGCAATAAGTCATTTCTTCTAGCATGTCTCCCCAGCCCTCCAAAGCCACCAAATACAATGACTTTCTTGTGGTCAGCATTATCCAAAGCACAAGCAGAGTGACCCCAGAGGAAAAGTTTTTCCACCGGTTCACCAACAATTTCAATATGGACAATTGGCAGATTACAACTAGGAGAACCCACGAACCCTGTCAACCATTCAAAGATTCAGACTTTTTTGATTGATATTAAAAGGAAAGTTGTCCTGCAATCAGATGCATATGGATATATATCAGTACTGATTTTAATTTTATTGACTCAGGCATATTCATTCTCAAAGTGACACTGACATACATGGGCACCTGACATGACACGGTCACGTTGACACTGAAATTGTAAAAAAAGCATAGCACATTGACACTGGTACATATATATTTATTTATTATAATTAAGTAAAATATGAATATTAAGTATAAAAGTTCTCAATTGAGAATCAAAATGTATATGTCCATCTAAATTGAGCAATTTGTTTCATTACAAAAAATATCTAAAATAAGATATGGTAGTCTTTCAGTCTCATTCATCCATCTTCTACCGAAAAGCTAAAAATATTGCAATCAAAATTAATGTATTTAACCTCCTCATTAATCATCATTGCTTCGACAAATCTTTATTCTCCATTGATGTTTTTGAGACGTGTCCAAGGAGTGTATATGGTGTGTCGAAGAAAAGAATAAAAGATCCCACTATTTGTATGAGTTGTTGGACAAGTGTCGAATGAGTATCTTACACCGTGTGTCAGCAAAAGGACACGTCTAATCCCAGAGGTGTGTGTTTTTGATAGCTTGAGAGTGAGACTATACATTATAATCAGCCAATATCGTGCGCAACACAGTGCTTTAATTTCAGTCTATACTGATGTAGCGCATATAAACAATTAAATGACATTAATTTTCAAGTGCGATCATAACAACATTAATGCACATGATCCAGTTCTTCAGTTACATGTAAGAGGACTTCATGTTAAGTTCTCGTTTTGCCCCTCTTCTACCATTTCAAAATCATTTTGTCAATTTCTTAATTGAGTACTCTATATAGTTCAAAATTAAATTAAATTATATCTTACAATTGAAAACTCATGACCAAAGAAAATTACCTGAATCATTTTCGGGTGCATTCCCATTTGTTAACTGAGATTCATGATCAAGTTGAAGATTATCACAAACAAGCTCCACACCATTCGTCAGCGACAAACGGTTACTATTATCCTTAACCATTGATCCATTGTTCTGCAACAATCTAAGAAACCTATCAGTTCTATTCCAATTCGCTTCCATTTTTTCATTTGCAACTTGAACAAGGTACTTCACATACTCAGGGGTAACCATAATCTTCTGCGTATCACCCAACGGAACTTCCATACGAATTGAACAACGAATCGCAATGATAACACGTTTGTTCGCATTTGTAATACCAGATTCTCTGAAACCAGAAGAAATCGCAAGTGCGACGAGTGATTGAGCAGAAGAAAGATCTTTGCATTCAATCGCGATAATCAACGGTTCAAATCTGAAAACGAGTTCGGAAATCGGTGATTGAGTTGAATCGGAGGGAAATAGGAGGGAAATGATGGAGTCAGGATTTGCGGTGTGGTGGGAAACAAAGAGCCACGTGCCACCTTTAGCTTTTTTCTTAGTTTGGGGAGATGGAATTGGAGAGAGGGGTTGAGAGAGGATGGAAATTCTACCGGAGCAGGAACTTGTGGTGAAGTAATTAGGGTTTTGGTTGAGAGTGTTTATGAGAGGGATTATTGGTGTGTCTAATGAACCTTTTGGTGATTTATCTGATTCTGTTGAGTTCAATGAAGCTAGTGTTGCTGCTTTTCTCTTTTCGAATTCCATTGTTTGAAAACCCTGCAAAAACCCTTTGAACTGAAACTGGAAAATAGTTGCAGAGAGAAAACAAGAGAAGAAGACGAGGGTAGTGCTTTAATTATCGGACTCGGGTCATGGGTTGTTTTAACCAAGCCCAACGCATTACTGCTACAAAATTGCTCTTTAGGCACCTAATATTTTTTTGGGAAAATGATTCTCTGCAGTCAAATAGTGACTGTAGCCGTCTAATCTATTAGCACAATTTTTATTTCACTTCTGATCTTTAAATATTCACAATTCGATTTCAATCGTAAGGCTAACAACACTCTAACTGTGTGACTGTATTATCTGCCTGACTGCAAGGAATCATGGTCCATTTTTTTGGGATTCATAGTCGGTTCTTATGAGATACATCTCGCTGAGCTCATTGTTATTTTTCCATGGTTTTTCTTTGGCAAAGGCACGAGGTTCCAAAAAGTGGTTTGTTGTACTAATTCAATACTATGTGAGAGTTAGATTAAATTTTGTTTTGATAACGTTTTATGGACTGTCTTTTAACCGTATAGAGCAACGTTGTTCTTAGAATCTCATTATTTTGTCTAAATTTTATTTTAATAAAGTGAGGGTCACTTGAGTTGAAAATAAAAAACGATGTTCACTATAGTGATATATAGTAGTTAATTCAAGTTAGTTTTGTGACTAACTTTGTAACAAACTAGCATGTATCGAATGTATAAATAACTTGCTGAACAAGAAAGCCTGTGATCAATCTAAAAATGAAAAATCAGAATTTTCTCCATCGAACTTTCACCAAGAATTTATTTAGCTTGATCCAATTGAGTGAGTGTAAGCTCAATACAATCTTCAATGCACTGTGTTCTAACAAGTAATAACTCCTTTCAGAAAACAAAAAAAAAAAAAAAGAATGATAGCTACTTAACTATTGTTCCTATAATAAAGCTCACCAAATTTCAAATATGCATGCAATAATGTTATTTAACTAGACAAAATGTTATTTTGTTTGTGAGACAGAATGAATAGCCTCCACTAGCATCTTCCTATACTTCTTCTTCTGATTCTCCCTACTCTTTGTTTTAACAACCTCCTTCTCAAGCATCATAACAGCCTCATGAATATTCTCAGGAGTTACAAGCTCAAGAGCAACATCAATAATCTTCCTTCTAACATCATAATTACGAGTTGTAGAAAGCGCCCCAAGCACATCCATAACCATATCAACCATAATTTCCCTATTAAGCTCATTCAAACGATCAAGCACAATGAGTTTCACATTGTTATCACTCTTAGAAGAAAGTAATAACTGACAATAAGTAGTAGCAGCAACTTTTAATAGCATTAGGTGTAAAACTAACCAAAACAAGCACATTCATAAACAACAGCAGTAGAATTTGCACATTCATAGTCGTTTCCTTCGAGGGATTCTTTGATCACGGAGGCGAGTGTTGGTGTGCATTTGTCCAAGTGAATTAACAGACTGCATGATTTTGACATTTTGTAGGGTTTGATAGATCTGTGCCTTTGTGTGAGAGTATGAAGACCGAAGAAAGGAAATTTTATCCTATGCCCCAACACATATACTTTCACCCCTACAAATTTTCAAAAATTCCAATTTTATCCTCTTTGCTATTTAACCTCTTACACATTAATTTATCACTCTCACTTTCAATATTCTCATTCACTATGAGTGCACCCCACTATTCTTTTCAGATATGTATTTTAGATTCATTCCTCCTATAATATGTTTTCAAAATTTTACCGGAGCACTAAACATCCTTTCCGACTAGAAACCTTGTGTCTAGTGCTCCGATGAACATTTTTTTTCTTCTTTAAAAAAAGAAAATCTGTCAATTCGATTAACGTAACTATAATATTTCCTAACAACACTATTACTTAAGGTTAATTCCAATAACATCATATATGTAATTAGGAATGAGCTTGCTCTCTCATTTCAAAAAACAATAACATCACAAAATCAGAAAAGTAATGTATGACCGCTTTCTTTAAAAGTTTGAGGAAAAAATGAAGAATTAAAAAGAAAAAACAAAGTGGTTGAACCGAAAATATTCATGAAATGATTCAATAAATCAATGATTCAAAGAATAATTCCAATTTTGATAACCCAGACATGACGTGAATCCAACACAACGATAGGGTGAAACGATTTCGGTAATCCACAAAACCTTGGAATAGCCAGAAAACCTCAAACCTCAATCAATGATTCTGGTAAACAATTGAGAGAATAAACACAACCATATGGAGAAACGATTAACAATAACATTTTGGTTGATGACTGTGGAAGAAAAATCAATCGACAAAACAGGGTTTATGTAATGCTTATTGTTTGTTCTGTGCATCCGTTCCCAGAAGAAGGTTGGGTGAATATTTGTTATGTTTTCCAGAAGAAAAAAAAAGGTAGGAGTGAACAAGTGATTGAGTTTTATTTTATATAAAGGGTAAATTTGGAACTTTGTGTCAAATGTTAGGTTCAAGGTATAAATGTAGGGGTGCGAGGTATAACTTCCTTGAAGAAATTTTTTAGGTAATGGAAATGTATCCTTTCTTCGATAGGCCTTCCTTGATCTTAAAGCCATCCACAATTCTCATCCCTATTTTCTAAACACACCCCCCGGCCACAAATTTTTTTTTTCCCCTTCAAATCTACCCTCTTTAAACCACTCTAAACAATTCTCATGGAATATGTGCATGAACATGAATTTTGAAACTAATCAATTTCTTCAACCCTCTCACTCAAAATCACTATAAACAAAACTCAACTTTCAAAAAAATATGTCTTTCAACACACAGTTCTATCATCCATTGATTCCATTCATACAATTTCCGTCTAAAAACAATGTTAATATGACTCAAAATATCCCCTCATTGTTTTTTCTTGCACTTTTGTGCATTACATGTTGTACATTTATGTATTGGTGTCCTCTGAATTGACCGATTCGAATTGTCCAATCCAGACTCAATTTTTACTATTTCACCCGTTTTTCCTCATGCCAATGATACTATTTTAGGTATGGAATACCCCTGCTAGCTCCTCCTGTTGATTCGAACCTGACATTGTTCATTTAGATTGTAGAGTTATGTCGTTTATTGACGCATCATGAATACTTATTGTTGTGTGTGGAAAACACAAACATGCGATGCTAGAAAAATTAGAATGTAAGCATTACGCACAAGATGTGAAAGGAGAAATGATATTTGATCATGAGATGGCTAGTATATATACTACATTTATTTGCACTTTGGTTTTTGCTTGTAAGCTTATCACCTGTTTTCCTTTTCTTTTCTTTTTTCGGTAATTTATAAACTATTCTCCTTTTTATTTAACTAGATCGTGAACTCGTGCTTCGCACGGGACAACGATGATCACAATATGTATATATGAAAAATGCATGGTTAATTGACAAAAAAACAATAAGATATGGTAGTAAAAAAAAGATTGCACTTAAAGCATCATTAGAATATATAATAAATAGCAACAACAAAGTGTGCACTTTGGAAGGATCAAGTTCAAGCTTGTAAGTTTGCATATCTCATAGACTTCTTATACTCGTTGTACCATAAACTGCTACTGTTAGAATGAAAATTAAAATCAGCACCATAAATATTTTTTGGGTGCAGTCTGGTCGGAATTTAGAAGTATGAGAATAATTAACTCTGATGGCATTAATTCAAATATAAAAAATTGATACAACTGGATTAAAGAAAATATTAAATATTGTTACAAATTGCGGTGGAGAAAATTATTGTCATAAATTTAATTAAAAAACAATGTACGCTAAGTTACTTAAGTAAAAATCCATTATCAAAAATATTAACAATCAATTTGAAATCTTTCAACATATATAAAATAAATTAAATTTAACTCTTAATTTGTTCCACACATATTAGTTCATGCATTATTGCATTTATAAGATTTTCCCTATTTATAATTCTACTACTTTGCAATATACATTTTTTTAATGAAATAAATAATCAAACCATTAACTCTTTAAAAGAATCCATACAAATCTATAATCATTCCAAGACTTCTGGCAAAAAAATATTTTACACCCATTATTTGATAATCAAGAGATGTGAAATTATTAGTCATTTTTCTTTGTTTTGTGCAGCTGCCAAGCATTATAGGGCCCGCCTTCATGTTTTTTATGCATGTTATTTTCTGCCTTTTAGGGGCTGTTTGTAGTGTTTTCTAAGCATAGTTGTGAGGTACTGGCTTCCGCGAATGATTAGTTCCCAAGCAAAGATTTTTTTGCTTTACTATTGAATATATCTTGTGTTCTGGTTTTAAAGAGCAATTCATTATGTATCCTCTCACGGATACTATCTAATGTAGATACCAATAAGTTATATTATAATTATATATTTTGATCGATGTTAAATAAGTTATAGCAAAAAATTGTATTACCATTAAACATAATACGATAAACATTCATATTTTTTTTGTCGCTCTAGTTTTGCAAAGAGGTACTGCTACTGTAGCGATAATGAGGAACACAATGATTTTCTTCTTCCACACCTAATTTATAAACTATTCTCCTTTTTATTTAATTCTCATTTGATTATAGGGAATTACCAACCAAGGACGGGTCTTGTATGAGAGATTGGATTCTCACAATATGATTAATCAATGTTTAAATTTTGGTTGAAGTGATATTCATATTTAATATTTAACGTGACTATGATTAAAAAAAGTAATGATTAGAATAAATTATCACTTTGATCCTTACATTATCTTCAAACTAACGAATTACTCTCTCCGGTTCTATTTATTAAAGAAAATTTGATCAATAAAAATTGATTTATCTTAAAACTTCGATTTAGATAGATCAACTTTTATTGACCTGACTTTTTCTTAAAAATAGGACCGAAGAAAGTAGAAATTAGTCTTTATAAAAGAGTTTAAGACTTGTGGAATATGTTTATTCCTAATTAAGGGGAGTACATGTATAAGTTAGAGACTGTTTATTAGATAGAGGTATATGCAAATTCAATTTCTTAAACATAACATTTTAAGACCATGAGCATGATTTATAAATATTGACATAATTTTGTTCATCAATTTTGAATTAGTTGATTATAGGGTCAGATACAATTTTTTTTTAAAAAAAACTAAATCAAATTTTTAACTCAATTCCTATTTCCTGATCACTTTTGTTTCTCCATTTATGTTTTGGTCTCTCATTCATTTCATCAATCACTAATTTTTTTTTAAACCATTAAACAAAAGCTTATAACTTGAATGGACTCCAAGTACCATGTTGGCCTAGTAACCTTGAACCCAACGCTTCACATGCGATATGACACGTCGGCAACATGCACTTGTACGTGGCATGACTCACATTCTACTTGGCACCCATTCCTTTCTTTTGAGGTCCTACAAAAATAGGCCTCATCTTTTATTTTTGGTGAGTGAAAAAAAATTAGCCCTCCTCTCAAACCTTATCAATATCGATGTATTAAATTTTTTGACGGATTATAATAATACTATTTTTTTTTGGAGGGATTTTATATTTAGGGAACTAATATTAATAGATTATTAAAAATTGTAATTCTAACTCAAAAAAGTCAGAAGTCAAATATAAGAAAAGGAAAAAGTGACGTTTCAAATAGGCAAGCACCCATTTGACCAACGGCTAGTTCTCTCGAATCGGATATGTTAAATCTAACGGCTCTATTCGTCTTACCATATATATATTTTTAAACTTGCCTGAAAATATAGCCGTTACACTTCATTTCTCAATCTTTAAGAATCTCTCAATTCAATTCTTAGGGTTACATTCACATTCTTTTAATCTTTGTCTTCTCACTTCCACTTCAATTCCATTTCCTAATCTTTCTTTCAATTCAATTTCGATTCAATGCCTCTCAACAACGACAAATCTCCACCAGTTTCAAATTCATCAAACCCTAATCCAAGAAATTCTGAAACCATTAACCCCATGCGAAGAAGTTTCACCGGAAATCCATTCTCTAAACCTTCCCTCATTGCCGCTAACCCTAGATCCAGTTTCTCTCACTCTCACACCCCCGCCAATAGTCCTTCAGGTATCTTTTTCCTTCAATTTGAATTTTAATTTGTGTTGGATTTTTTTATATACTAATTTTGGTATTTTTCTTATTTGTGCAGATTTTTCAAGAAAAAGCTTTGTTGATGACAAAGAAAACACAAAAGATCAGTTTATGAAACCTGCAAAGGTTAGATCGCCAGCTGCTACTTCGAAATCAACGAAGAATTTCATGTCTCCGACGATCTCTGCTTCGTTCAAGATGTCTGAGTCACCGAGAAAGAAAATCCTTGCAGAGAGGAACGAGCCTACTCCTTCTTCTGACAACAAAGTTCATGTTCGGAAGGTAACTTTTTCTGATCCTTTAGAACAGAAAAGGCTTGATGCTGGTTCATTAGATGGGAATAGTAGAATCCTCTTTCCGAGTTTTGAGTCTGAAGATTTGAGTCATGAAACTTTGTCTGAGTTCAATGTTGTTCCTATGGATGATTTGTCGTTTGATGCTATGCGTATGAATGTTCCTATGATTCCAAACAATGATTCAGATTTTTCATTTGAAACTGTGCACACTGAACCCTCATTTCAAAATGTTCCCTTGATTAGAAACAATGATTCAGATTTTGTTAACCTTGACCCTACTTTTAAGCTTAGTCCAGCCGTGGCTACTCCTCCAGTTTCATACACTGCTAATGCCGTAGACCCTCTTGTTGATACTGATCTCTCTGTGCCACCTTATGACCCTAAAACAAATTACCTATCCCCTAGGCCACAATTCCTTCATTACAAACCAAAACCACGAATGGAATTAGAGGACAGTTTCATTATGTCAGGAAACTTTTCAGATACAGAATTTACCGAGGATACTCAGTCTGATGAATCACAGAAGGAATCATCGGAGGACGTTTCTTCTGATGAAACTGTGAAGCAGGAAGATGATCAAATTTCTGAACAAAGTCCTGTTAGGACTCTCTTCCCAGAGAAAACAGTCGAAGCAAAGGAGTTGCGAAAAACAGGCTTCTCTTTGAGATCAAAGGCTGCTGTTCTAATTTTGCTTCTGTCAATTGCTTTTGTATCAATTTCAATCACAAATTCTCCAGGGTATCATGCTGTGTTGGAAGGCTTTTATGAGGCTTATGAGTCTTCTGAATTTTCGGATTTTGCAAGGGCTAACTTTGATCAATTCTCCCAGCTTGCAAAAGCAAATTTTGAAGGTTTTGCTCGGAATTTGCATATTTGGTACACTAAGTCGCTATCTTCAATCTCTGAGTTGATTTCAGATGTTAGAGGAGTGCGTAATTTGTCCCAGTTGCAGTACTTTAACTTGACTGTGCTGCACGACTATAGTGCAGTTAATCAGAGTCCTATCTTTGGTCGCGGTGAAAATGAAATAGGCGACACTCGCCCTCCTGTTCAAGAAACACACGTTGCCTCAGAGATTTCTATGGATGAGTGTTTTGGTGATATTTCAGCGGAGCATTATGAAGTATATGAAGAACAACTTCAGCATGATATGGGAATGAACACTGGATTTGAAAATGCATTGGATGCTCAAGAATCTGAGGAAGTGCACAAGGGACAACCTGCTACTTGTATAGAATCTGAAGAGCAGGCTGAACATGAACATTTAGATGCAAAGTTGGAAGAAGAAGTTGATGCTATCTTTGAAGTTGAAGATGCTTTAGAGTCTGAGGAAGTACTCACGGGCCAGTCTACTACTTTGGTAGAACCAGAGCAGGATTTGCAACTGGTTGAATCAGTAATCTCAGAAGGAAACCAAACACCAAGGGATGATGATAATGAAAATATGCCAAGTTCAAATTCGGATATTCAAAATGAAGTGTGTGGTGAAGGCAATGTAGATACAAAGCTGGAACAAGAAAATGATGGTAAATTAATTGGCAAAGAAAGTGATGCAGATCTCAAGCATTCACCAGTTTCAGATTCAGAAGTTGCTGAGATACACACGGATGGCCAAGCAGTGGGAATATCAGCTGGCACAGATGCTGCAATTAGAGGGAATGAGCAGCTATTAGAAGCAACTCACAGTCCTCAAAACATGGTGCTATACCTGCTGCTTTGTGTAGGTACAGTTTTTATTGCAGGTGCAACTTTTAACTGGTCAAGGAAAGTTAAAAGCAGAAGCAAAAAAATTACTAGTTCTGTGGAGAAACCTAAGATTGAATCTGAGGACAAGAAGATTTCCCCAGATAAGCCATCTATGAGGATTGTGCCTGTAGAGATGGACGTGGTTGGAGAATCGTGCCCTTCAGAAATGAGCAGCTTTGAGAAGAGCTCATCTAACAGAGTGAATCATTCGAATGAAGCTATCAGCGTAGAGAAAAAGCGCCGAAATTACCATAGGAGAGAGTCTTTGGCCTCTTCTGACTACTCCATGGGTTCACCATCCTATGGAAGCCTAACAGTGTATGAGAAAATTCCAAAGGTGAGTATTTTTGATCGTTAATTGAATCATCATTTTATCTTTGTTTACTGTTAACATGTTGAATTGTTTCTAATGTGTTTCACCATATTGTTTTTATAGGGACGCGGCGAAGAGGAGATAGTTACTCCGGTTAGGCGTTCAAGTAGGATTAGGAGCATTGCCACTTCTCCAGTATAAGCTGTTTTTGCTGGCTCTCCTACAGCATAACCTAACCTGTGCATAACTTTGCATGCCTGCAATGTGAATGTACCTGTTTCTATTTTCTATTAACAGAAGTGTCTTGTCTTCTGAATCTTCTAGCATAACTATTGACTTTGTAGCTTTAGAATTATTTTTTAATAATGAATGATGGTTGCTTATAAATTGTTGAATATCCACCCCACCCCCAACAAAATTCTGGATTTTTTATTTACTATTACATCCTCACTTTCACTCTACTGCCAAATCGACATAAACATCTTAATAAGCATAGTGTGGCAATTTTGCAAAATGTGACATTGGCAGGGAACATGATGGAATGTTTACAGTTGAGGGATCATTTGTATTTTGGTAAATATTATGATTGGTGCTGGTTCTGTAGTATTTTGGTAAACCCAGCTACGTTTTTATTTGTTATTCAAGAGAGACAATTCAAGATCTCTTATTAACTACAACATGACTTTTATACCAGGGTGTTAAGCAGAAGAGTGCATGCTTAATATTGGTAGTGTATAGTTTTTTTTTCTTCTCTATTTGACAGAATTTGGTGACACTATTTGCAAGTGCAAAGCTGTCTTTTCTTCTTTTTATGTAAAATTTAGCGTTGAGTTTATTAGGAGGCAAACAAATGAGGTTGTTTACGTTCTTGCAAAGGCGCCTACATGTTTAACTAGTGTTTACATACATGGTAAACTAGTGAGCCAAACCTTTTATAGAGTTAACAACTTGATTTTTCTTCATATAAACATTAGTTCATATAAACATTAGTTCTATGGAAAGCCACAAAATTTTGATTTCTCGTAGGTAAAGAGGAGCAAGAATCCCAAAAGAAACGAATAGCAACAACTGAATAAACTAAGGTCATCCCAATAATTTTTGTTTAGAATACGAAGATTTTTTCTTGTAAACTCTAGTAATAAAAGAATAAGTTTTTGTTGGTGGTTTTAGCGGCCATACTATTGAATCAGCTGAAGTTCACATGATGACGCATTTAGAATTCTTATCTAACATTAATTATGATAAAGTTAATTTAAATTTGAGATTAATTTGTATGGAGAAACTTTTTACACACATCTAATCTAATCAAATCAGATCAAAAAATTTATGTATAAAATTGGCATCATGAAGTGATTTGATTGAAAACATGTCTAAAAAAATTACACCATCTAAAAGAATTGGTATGATTGAATGGTCGATTAAGTGGCTCATATTTTTGACTCACAAATATTAATTTCATTAATGATTAATTTCTTGATTTTGTAATTAATTGGCTATTTGAATGCTTGATTTTTTTTACTCATATTTAGCTCACAAATATTAATTAATTAATGCTATTAATGATAGATTGAATGCTTGATTCGATGGCTCATATTTAACTTACAAATATTAATTTTATTAACGACAAATTGAATGTTTGATTTTGTAATTAAGAAATGCTAAAGAGTGTCTATGAGATAATAGTTAAGAAAATCAATATAAAGATTTTTTGAATGTACCGTAAAAATTGCCTATTGAAAAATGGTGTTCAATACACATGAAAATTGGTAAATATTAAAAATTGCCTATTGAACACATGAAAGTAAAAAAAAATGTTGTTTTCAAATAAAAGTTTTTGTTTTTTATTTTCTTAACTAATTGACATTAGTTAGCATCACCCTTATAATTAACTTACTACTTTTTTTTTAAAGAATTAACTTGCTAATTGAATGCTTGATTTTGTGGCTAAATTGATTCATAGTTGCTAATTTATTAATGGAAAATGATATATATTACGACAATTTTGAATACGAAAAACAACGGACGCGTGAAAACGTGTACAGTTCTTAAACATTTATAATAAAATAAAAAATAAAAAAAGTATAACCAACCGTCTCTCTCTTCTTTGTCCAGCAACTTCCAACCTTAAAAAGTAAAAGCTCTCATTCTTATCCCTTTTGATAAAATAATCCTTTTTGCTCAACCCACACTACTTCTCCTTCTTCCCCAATTCTTTCAATGCTCTCCAATGGCTCTTACCACCCCAAACATGATGTTTGAAACATTCAACAAAGTTTGCAAACATT
>Ga0315913_1001216_pt1 | contig 27584 bp, 14 predicted proteins | sample MpolsnodulesMG_FD_207736 | JGI IMG/M metagenome (GOLD analysis project Ga0315913, IMG submission 207736) | Medicago polymorpha root nodule microbial communities from Los Angeles, California, United States - small nodules | ecosystem: Host-associated > Plants > Roots > Nodule | place: USA...
CAAAATATATAAAAAATGTAAATGTTATAAATTAAGCCTTATCTTATTAACTTATTATAAAAGTTTATGCAAAGAAAATTAGATTTAGGTATTTAATTTTTATTTTCAATAATGAATTGATGATGATAACACAAAATTATGGATTAAATTTGATTTGGATGTATAGATATTAAGTGGTAATTTGGGTCAATTTGAATTTGAAGAATGACCTCTCAAAAAAAAAAAATGAAGAATGAAAAAAATGTAAGTAAGAGAAACTGTGCGGATGTTTCTTCAAAAGGCTGTGCTGTTACTCAGGAGCGTTTAGTGAGTGATTGCCTAGTGTTCATATAAAAGTGAACATTATGGCGTCGTTTGATCAATGTAGTAGACCTACCTAGTAGATAATGTTTAGTTGTTGTTTGTTTATGACTACAATATTCTTTTGCCATCAGCGAGTTAATATGTAATAGAAAAGTACTTCTAATATTGTTAGCCGAATGTAATAAATGATATAGCTGAATGGAGCCCACTGTCCTGGTTTTATTCAGCTTGAATAATGATTATGGATTAATTGATTATTTTGAGTTTTTATTTAACTACGGCTAAATTACTTATACATTGTTTGAAATTTACACTATCACTAATGATTGTGGACATCGTTAAATTACGTTGAGAACTTGCTGGTAGCTTGGGTAGTTGGTTTGTATAAAAAACAAGTTCTGATTACACTAAGAAATTTAAGGAAATGAGTTCCCCTACCTTTGTGGCTGGAAAGTCACGTGGCTTTAGTGTATTTTTATGTATTTAATGACAGAGAAAGATGAAAGAGAAATGATAGATAAGATGAGTGAGAATAATATAGGAGATAGATAGACACAAAGGTATGGTGCCTTTCCATCTTAAAGGTAGGCAATCTGGATCCAAAGTTTGAGATGAGGTTTATACTTTTTATTGAAATAAGTGAATACTTTACGCATTAACCATTCTTTGAGTACTGTCAACTATTTTCTTGGCTATTTGTTACTACTCATAAATATTTACTAGAATTTATTTCCTCTTTATATCCCTAAAATTGATTATATCATTTAGTTTGTTTCTAAAAGTGTGCTCTACCGCTGTATGTGATATTTGAGCCTCTAGTGGTTGGTAAGGAATCTTTTCACTCGTCAATTAGTATTCTGTCTAGTCACAGCAACTGCTACAAACTCAGTTTTGATGTTCCTTTTCATGGGACTTTTGAAGTTTCCTTAATTTAAATTGTATAAAAAGTATCATTTGTATATTATAAGGAAATTGTATGATTTGTGTTCTGGATCGCCAAATTTTGATATTAATTTCATACACCGGCTAGGCTTTTCATATTAATGTTAAAAACATCTTTGTAGGTACAATTGCATTTCTTAGAAGCATTTCACTTGAAGCTGTTGCGCTTGGAGTTCATCTAGCTGCTGGAGCCCACGACTTTCTTCTCCAAGCAGAATATAGTCTTTCAAGCATACCTTCTTCAGTTGCTCAGCCTGTAAAAGAGAAATCAAAGACAGGTGCTCGATCTAATCAACCTAAGGATGCCCAACAAGGAATTCAGCAGGTAAAATGTCAAAACATTCAGAACAATATGTTGCTTTATGTTGTCACATGTTATTCTTGTGTTGAAAGACCGAGTAATGAACACCACATGAGTAATTTGGAGCTGCTCTTAGCGAATTTCGATTTAATGTATGTGTATCAATATCACTAGACTTATTGAAACTGTTGAGAGTCACGCATTGGCATTGGATAGTGATATGACCTGAATAGTGTATGTAAACAATGGACATCTCACCTTATAAATCGATTTTAATGGGTTTTGTTAAGTCTAATTCAAATTCTAAGATGGTATGAAAATCTATCATTGATTTGGAGGGTGTTGAAAGTCCTGCATTGAAGAGTGACATGGCTTGAATAATAGTTATAAGTGGCAGGCATCCATCACCTCAAAAGTTGATTTTTACGAGGAACGCGGATACTTAGACGATAAGGAATTCAGCGTGTTTGCATCATGTTTTCTAATTTTTATTCCATGCTATATTAAGTTTGTTTTCCTTGATTTTACAGGCTTGTGAGAGTCTCAGTGATGGCCTGGGAAAATCTGCTGCGGTGTTAGTTCAGAATCCCTTGAAAAAGTTTCAGCGTGGTTCAGGTGCAGGACCTGCCTTGGCTGCTGCTGTTCGAGCAGTTCCTGCAGCTGCCATAGCTCCTGCTTCAGCCTGTGCAAGTGCTGTACACTATGCTCTTCTTGGATTTAGAAATAGGTCTGTTCAAAATTGATTTCAAATGATTTTTTCTCATTAGACAACTTCCTATTTAGTAACTCTTGAATGCTCTGAAACTTGAACTAACCAATAAATTTTCTTTTCCACCCCCTCTACAGCCTTGATCCTGAACGTAAAAAGGAGTCTATGGAGAAATATTGTCCAACACAACCCTGGGAAGAAGACTGATTAATGGTGCCGTAAGTGACATTTTACCTTTGACTTTGTACTAAATGTAATTACTATTCTAATGCTAAATAGTTCATTTATACTTCTCTATGCAGATTATGATGTGAGAATTGGGTAGTTTATACTTTTATTCCACTGACATAGGAGAACCGGAGGAACTTTTTTTAGTCTGCCGGGCAGTCTCCCTGTGCATCGTGTAAGTTGGGCCTCCTTTCCTAGCAGAACATAAGAAAAAAATGCACTTTATCAAGCGGATGAGAAGAAGAAAAATGGCTTTTTTTTTTTTGGATAGGCAAATGTGTAAAGTTTGTGCTATGTTAGTTTCCGGGATAGAACCCGAGACCTCCTCCTTAAAGCTCCTTCAACGTTCCTTAGCTCACCAATTGAGCTACCCTAGCGGGACACTTGAATGCTGCTTCCACGCTGATATTGGACCATACTATGCACTTTCCATTTCTAAATATGTGCTTTGGCTGCAGATGTACAGCGATTGAACCAGTCAGCTGATTCTTTTCCATCAGATTAATTGTATATATATTGTAAAAATGGGTGGTGCTTTTTGATCCTTTTCTTATTCATTTAACCGGTTGTCATTGTAGATATGATGACCCCCATTGGTTTAGTTAGATGTATGTACATAATATCATTCTTTGAAAGCTTTGATATTTGTGTATATTGCCTTCATTTTTTTTGTAAATATTGTGGTGTATTTTACTGGACAATAGCGTGCAATCATTAAATTTGTCATTATTTTTAAGTACCTAATGCAGGATTCCCTCAAAAAGTACCTAATGCAGGGTAAATTATTAGCAATGTTTTCTCGTCGATAATAAAAAGAAAAGATTATACTGCCTCACCTTATCTGATGCTTAAATTACACTATCTTTAATTCCAATTTTCAAAATGATTTATTCTCTAGAGATGAATGTATGTTTTATTTTAATGTCAATAAATTATAAGATTTTATATAATGTAATGCTCAATATGAAGTAACTAATGTCAGTGCTCAATTTTTCAAATCTAACAGTAAATTTGTTTAATACTGAGACAGAGTGATAGCCCCTACTCTTTTACTCTGTCATCCAAAAATCTACGAACCTTTTTGTCCCAAAGTATTGTCTATTTAAATGTTTCACCTGCCACATGATCTGCAGACCTGATTAAGAAAAACATCCATTTTTATGATGCAAAACATGACAGAATGGGAATTATGTAAGCCAGGAAGATTGTCAATTTTGAATTCATCCTCAGATTGTTTACATTTTACCAGCTGGGTAGGGCAAGCCAACTGATGTAATCTTTATATGCAAGAGATAGAATGATGGTTATTGTGTAGTCGATAAAGTAGTGATGGCGGGAAGATTTACATATAGTTAGGGACCTTTGATGGGTTGTGATAGATGAATGGATGGCTAGTTTGGAGGTCCATCCATCGTACATGCTAGGTTCGGGGTCAGTGAGTTGGTGTTTGAAGATGGTGGTTGGTTGAGTGGAGTGAGTGAAGACTCTAGAAAGGGTGGAAGAAGAGTATATAAAGGTATTTTAGAATGCTAACAAGTGCCCGCTACATTTGTTAAGAAGCCAAACACAAGTTTTACAAATGACACTTTTTAGGTTTTTGAAGAATTAACTATACAACTTTCAATTCAATACTAATGCATATTTGATTTCTTAACAAGGGATACTTGTTAGCACGACCGTTAAGATTTTAATCGAGAGTATAAGAACAATGCACCACTGAGAGAAGGAACTAATACAAACTTCCTATAAACTTGACGTACAAACATTGGACAGGAAGACAAATACGTTTTCAAGGCAAAATGTCAAGGGCATAGAATTGATTCAAGTCTATTCCGACTCAAGCCAATCTTAAAAAAAAAAATAGATAACTTTTCTTTTGGGAACAAAAAATTGAGGTGAGTTTGATCGTGAGGACTTACCAGATCAGTGAGAGCATGCATCAAAGCTCATGTAAACGTTTGTTTGCTAGGGTAGATATCATTCATTCAGTTTATAAACGTCAATTTTAAAATATAAATTCACGTTTTAGGTGGACAAACCCAGCATGCAACTGATATTAGTATCTCATACTAGAAACCTTTAAGAAGCCTGGCTTGCTATTCTGAGTAAATTTTTCAGACTTGATGTTCATATTACTTTCTTCTCATTCGTAAGCCCGTCATTTTTTTCTCTCTTCCGCTCCCCAGAAATTAAGTAAATCAGGAAGATAAATATGAAAGCAAAAAATATATAAGATAATTAACTTGCTTAGAAGTACAAAGTGAAGATACTTGACAACCTAGAGGAACAACTAACAAGCTATAGTCACTATATCTCTTAACAAAACCACAACTACTGACCCATTACACACTCATGGAAGATCATTGAGTCATTAACTACAAATTTTTGTACAAAGATAATAATGCTTGAGGCACTTTCTTTCTACTACATAGGTTAAATTTAACTTGCTCAAAAGGAAGTCAACAAAAATTCTAACACTTAATGCCTTTAGATATTAATAGAGAATACCACTACTCCTACACAAAGAATGCTGCTGTTCCTGTGGAGTTCACTTACCTCTGCAACTTACACCTCCTTCATAGAACAACTCCTGTGATAACTGATACGAAATGGATCTGTTAGCATATGCAAATATATAAAGAGAAATGCTACTTTAAGTACTAAGGTCCTGTTTGTATTGAATTATTTGAGTTCATATACTAACATGAGCCCTGAGAGACTGTTTGAGAGAGCTTATGACATGTCTATAAGCTTTCACCTTATTTCCATAAGCTCTCCAAGATAGTTTATATGAACAGGTTATAACCTTATATGAAAATAGTTTGACGTTATATCTTTTGTTATAAAAATAGTTTACACATAAGCATTTATATGATAAACGTTTATGACATACACAGTTATCCGAACATAACTTAAGTAACTAACTTAGCAAGCAATGAAAAAGAATTAGATGAGATGGATAGATGAACATCTTACCATATTGTCTTTGTTAACATTTGTTTCTCCTTGTCCAAAACTAGGCACTTTTTGGTTAGCAGCAGATTTCTGCATTTTTTGTTTCTCCTTATCTTTCTTAGATGCACCTGATCTCTTTAGGCCTAATCTCTCTTTCCACCTGCTTAAACTCTTTGGCCATTTTGGTGAATCATCGTCATTAAGTAGTTCATCTCTTATAGTCACCTTCTTGGAACCTTCACTACTGAGAGGTAACAACATGCCCTTAAAAAAGGCTTGATCTGCTGATATCATAGAATAGTTTTTGACAGAGAATTCAAAATCCAAAGAGACAGGAGCTTCTCTGTATATGTTTTCATGTTTGATTGCTTGTTGGCTAACAACAAAATCATTGGAGAAGGAAATTCTTGGATCCATGGTTAAAGTAGCTCATGCACTACACAGATTTTGATGCTTAATTTTGCTTGTTCACTTTGAAGGGTTAGTTTCCACATGCAGATGTTACCTTTATATAATAATGGTGAATTGGTGATAATGTATTATGTGTGCTTATATAATTAGTGGCCATAACATGTTACTTAGATTTGTCTTCTAATGCTTGGAATGTGAGTCTTCACATTTTCTATTAAGATTACCCGCTGCATTAGAATAGGCATTTTAAAATGTGGTTAATTGTGTTCACTTGATGATTAATAAGTTTAGACGCTTTGTTAATATGCAGGCTTAATTGCAGTTTTAGCCCCCTAACTTTCTCAAAGTTGCGGTTTTGGCTCCCTAAGAAAAAAATACAAAACAGCCCCCTAAGTTTTGCACTTGTGGCAGTTTTGGCCCCCAAGGCTGATATTGACTTGGTCTACGCTGACGTGGCACCTTAAGTGAGGTGCCACCTGTAAAAAAATTTTGCCTTGGGGGGCCAAAACTGCTACAGTTGCAAAACTTAGGGGGCTGTTTTGTAAGTTTTTTTCTTAGGGGGCCAAAATCGCAACTTTGAGAAAGTTAGGGGGCTAAAATTGCAATTAAGCCTAATATGTATTAGTCATATGCTAATCATATATTTGAACTACATTAACCATCTAATTTGTTGTTGAGTTTGATGTCAAATTTGTGTGTCCAAATATCATTTCTCTTGCAACTTAAAAGTGACTCGTGATATAATCCTTAAAATATTTTCTTAACTAAGTCGCATCACATGCTATATACTTGATACTAAACTCTACGATCCGCCAAAAATACTTGAAGTCTTAACTAATTTTGGAAATCCTGATTTGCAACCGGAGATTAATTTAAAGAGTTGTGTTGATTTCTCTCAACATATTTTCTTCCATTCCATATATACAATGGCCTAAGATCAAACTCATGATCATATAATGTAACATCAAATTGGTATTTGGTGTACAACTAGAATTTAATATATATGATTTTATAAGTTAAGAAATTATGTTTGCACTTATCTTATTTCAGACAGAACTGATACTTGACAAAGGGGTAAACGACATTAGTTGCAGATGACTTTGACTATTGTGACTGAATATTGATCATTCTGGCATTTGTGAGTAAAATGATGAAAGGAAAATAAGTGAACATATAGTGGATGGCCATTGTATCTGAAGTCACATGTAGGTTCAGTCATGTTATTTAATGTACAAGTAGCATGCATGTCTTTATGTTCTTCTGTTCTTTCACCAATTGGAAAAAGGTAGATGTAAGCAAAGAAGGAAACAAAATATGTATACAAATTAAAAATGCATGCTAGACTAATAATTCATATACCAAAGATTCTTTCAGTTGAACTATTGACTCTTCACATGTACTTTTATAAGTGTCCTTCACATGAAATGTTCTATTTCCATAATTAGTGTGGACTTGTTAATTACAATTGAGCTTAATTAGGACAATTGGTCGAATCTCACTTTATAGATTGATGTTAGCATAATAATTAAGTTATAGACCCTGTGACACTGTCCCCTTTTTGGTCTCCTATACAGTAAGCAAAACTTGTCTCTTGTAATCCAATAAATGATGCTTTCACTCCTAATATTCTAATATAATCTAATCTAATTTATATACACACTCAATGCTCGAGGCTCATTTTACTAGGTCAGATCCAAAAAACCCCTAATTTTTATTTTTTGAGTGGCATGGCATATTGGCATGCATGCATCTTGATCAAAACGTAACAAAGTACCTCTCTAGAACATGCATTACAGATAGTGTTAAATTTTGTGAAATATGGAAATTTTCCATTGTTTCAATGTTCTGGATGCTAGTCTTTATAGCAGTTTAGCGAGTGAAAATATAAAATTGATTCTATCCTATCTTAACAAAAAAAAAAACTTCAATCCAAGTCATAATCTTGTTTGATAACAGAAAAATGAGAATATCTACAGCTCCTATACACTGAGTTTTTTATACTCAGTCTATAGACTCATAATTGTGGATTAGTTTAACATAACTAAAGGTCAAACTTTTTCGCATAACGTGATATACTTTTTGAAAAACACATGCAAACAAGCCTTTTACAGCAGTGGTGGAATCTATAACATCAAACATGCATACCATGACAAAAACTGAAACCAATGCATGCGAGCTAAAGACTTTTGTGTAAATATTATAGCTAGCATGTGTGCAGTGCTGCAAGAAAAACACCATTAATTTGACAGCTTTAATAGAGAATTATTAACAAAATTTCTAGTTCAGGTTCAACTCATCACATGTAAATAACTTCAAATTTATTTTGTTACTTCAGTTTACTGTCACTGCAGTTTTTTATTTTTAACTTTTTCCCTTTACTTGGGAGGTTAATATTATTGTCGTGTGAACGGATATGTTTCAGTTGTTGAAAGCCTATAGGGCATGCAAGTGATTATGTCTTCATAATTAACTCAATTATTAGATGATGATGATGATATAATCTAGTCACATTTCCTCGAGACATACGACTCTCAATATTTAAAAGACAATTGCCACTTTATAGCCTCCACTAGGTTGGCGGGAAAATGCACAAAACCCTAGTTAAGTTGTTAAAAAAAAGTTGTTTATACGACTATTTTACCAACATATACATTAAAGAAGGTGAACACTTTGGTATCTAGAAATTTATTGGGTATGATTAACCAAATTAGTTCGTCGAGAAACGCCCACGTGGCTGAATTCGACTGCACATCATATCTTTTTAATAAAGGAATTGCAATCTTCGTTGTGGTTATAAGTTTTTATGTCACTTTAATCCTCTCTATTCATATTTGGTTCAAGTATATGTATTCCAAACGGTTGATGTTATTTTTTTTCTCTTGTCATTGTTTTGTTGTGTTTTAAGGGAGATTTGTTGCAATTGGAGTAAGGACGCGGCTATTAGTCTATCACTATCATTTTCTTGCTACCATCATTCTTCTTCTTCATCTTTGGGCGAGTCTTTAATTTTTTTGGACAGAGATCTCATGGCGGGCAGTACAAATTTGATGGTCATCTCCACAATCTATGATGGGTCGGAAATAACATTTGAAGGTGGCGGTCTAAAAATCAAAGTTGCTCCAATCTATGACTAGATTGGAGAATTTTGTTGAGGATGAGAGAAGTTCGTTGATGGTTTCATGGCTAAAGGCAACAATAGTGGCCAAACAATAGAAGAGATTGCGGGGTTGTCCAAAAACCAAATGTCTCTGATGTAAAAATAATTTGATAATTTTAAACACGACATGAAGATTGGTTTGGTTTATTTTTGTGTGAGGTGTGCCGGGAATGAAGAGAGAAGGTGGATGGTAATTGTGGCTTGTGTTAGAAAGACAATATTTGTACAAAATTGACACAACACTAAAAGGATATGTAGATACTCCATAAACTCTTTGGGTATAAATTCATTGGAGAGTGAAATACCCAACTCCATTGAAAAAAATATGAAATGAATTTTGTGCTACACTATTTTTTTAAGGGTCATGCTAACCGGTGCCCTTAAGCATACAAAAAAAGGAATTTATTACCATAAAAGGAAACTTTGTTGACTTATTTGTGGATTAATTACACAGTTTTCAATGCGATAATTACTATATAATTTCCCTTTTTAGTATCCTTAATCAGTGCCCCGGAGGCACCGGTTAACATTTCCCTTATTTTAAATACCGTAACTATAACTTTTACTATGAGATAAAAATATGAACCGTAAAAATGACTTTTACGATAAATATAAAGAGTTATGTTAACTTGTGTACTAAGGACACAAATTACAAAGTTTAAAATAGAATTAGAAAATAAGTTTTATATTGAAAAGATAAATTTTGAAAATTTTAATACATTAAATGTACAATTTTCAAAAAAAATTTACATTTGCTTTCTTAACTTATGTCCCAAGGACATAAGTTAACACTTCCCATATAAAAATATGAACCAAAACTTTACCGGTTGTTATCATAAAGACGCCCACCTTAAAAATCACTTTTACAATGCACAATTTGTTTAACTAATATCATAAAAATCACTTCTTTTTACCATATAATTGCAGAGATATATCGATCCTTCACGCGGTAATGTTTGGATATACTCGAAAAAAGTGTTGGGCACACTTAAAAGTTTTTTAATAATGTTCAGATTGTTTCTTTTTTCACTCTCCACACTCTTTCTTTTCTCACCCCCCACACTTCTTAGATGCCTTTGATTTGTTTAGATTTTAAAATTTTGACATGTAAAAAGAGTTGCAAAACCACCCTTTTTTACTTGTCAGAATTTTAAAATTCAGATAATCCAAAAAACTTTGAAAAGTGGAAGATGAGGGTGGAAAAAGAAACTCACTAATAATCGCTTAGAAGTGCATGTCACAATCTTATGAAAATTGCTTTTTAGACTATATGATTTGCTATCACGCACATGAAAATGACATTCAGTACCCCCTAACTGTAGTTACAGTTCATTACTTAATTTTCTCTTTTGGAGCAAACAATATTAACTATCGATGGGGTATTTTGGTCATTTTTCATATGTGTGAGCAAATAATTGAGTGTAAACAACAATTCTTCAATCTCATTGGCATTCATAAGCAGGTCCATTCAAGTACTATAACTAGAGTAAGTAGTTCAAGAGTTTGTCTGGGAGAAAATTTTAGGGAGTTTTAGAAGAGAGAATTTCAGAGAGTTAATTTTTTTTTTGAAGGATTAGATTTATATTTTAATAAATATACTTAAGATTCAAAAAAAAATTTTATCATAATATATAATCATATAACGATTAGTCAATCAATCATACTTCATTCTTTTTTAGATACTTCTGTAATTTTCTTAATTCAGAAAAGAAAAACAAGTTCTCTTCATCGCTCCAAAAATTTCATCTCCAAAACATAACCTAAATTCTTCTAGATTTTTTTTAAAGGATCTAAAATTGTAATTAAAAATGTAGAAAGGTGTCTTATATGCATATAAGCCCGAGCCTTATATGCTTTCTTTTTTGAAAAGTTATCCTTCTATCCACTATAGGGTGACAAAATGGATGGATATGAATTTGGATCCTAATGGATGGATAAAAAAAAGGTCCATTAGTCCATTACAATCTGAAAATTGCTTTTCTGACATTGATAACTTCACAATGACACAAATTACCCAAATGCCTCCAGCGGTAGTTAACTACCATTGGGCTAACCAGCAGCAGTTAACTGCCGCTGGTGCCAGCGGTAGTTAACTGTTGTTGTGTTCGTAACATATTCATAATAGAACCCAGCTTCCAGCTACTCTATCATCACCATCTCTCTAAAAATTCAAAATTTTCACTCTCTCTCTAAAAAAAACTCTACCAAATCATCCAAAAAAAATTACACTAAATCACAAGTAAGTTATCACTTATGCTATTGTCATAAATTTTAGTTAGTATATATGTTTTTTTTGACAAAAGTTAGTATATATGTTTATAATTTTAGTTGTAGTTTAATTTTTAAATTTTGATTTTTTTTTTTAATATAGTTATGTTGTAGATCTGAAATGCTATTAACAAATATTATGAATACTTGTTATAATGGAGTTATATTGCTTAAATTTATATTTTTTTCGAACTTTATAAATTTTTTAGGGTTTATTTATGATTTTTAGGGTTTATGTAAAATTTTCACTACAAGTGTTTGATGAAATGTTTGAATGAGTTTTTCATTGATTATTTTTAATTTCTTATTGTGTAGATTTGAAACAATGGCCGGGTGGATCGACGTTCATGCACAATTCAACGGCGGAGAACCTCAGAGGTTGAAGGTTCGGTGCCTTGGTGTGACGTTAAGAGGTCTCAAGGATCAACTTAATGAATTCAACGAAGGAGTCAACCTCAGAAACACAAGGAGGGTGAAATACGTTCGGTATAAACGTCCAACGAACGACGAAAAACATGTTTTGGGAGCACAACATGTTACAGTGGATCAATATGCGGGTAACGTTACTGAGATCAACTGATGATATTATCAACAGTCTGATTCCGCCAAAAGATCGCGATTAGGTAGAGAATGCACCTTCCAACTACAACAATTGTCTTCCTTTGAATGAGGTAATTCAAACTTGTTAAACGGCAGGACTCCAATATTCGACCAACATTTCTATTGTTCCATTCAAAAGATTAAATTCTTGTTATTGAGCGGGTTTAAATGAAGGTATTGAAGTGTCAAGGAATGGACCTCATTCTTTTGACACTTGAATATCGTCATTTAAACCAAGCCTAACAAGAATTTAATCTTTTGAATGGAACAGTAGAAATGTCGGTCGAATGTTAGAGTCATGCTGCTTAGCAAGTTTGAATTTACCCCATTCAGGGGTAAGACAATTGTTGTAGTTGGAAGCTACATTCCCGAATGTAATGTAGTGTAATGTAATGACTCGTCTATATAAGTTAGGAACATGTATTATTGAGAATCAGCTATATAAGCATGTCGTCCCGCTATAGTCTCTGGGGCACCTGCTTTTTGTTGAGGACCAAAATAGCATGTCCTCCCGCTCCTTCTCAACCTCGACTGATTCTACACCAGCACCTTCGAATCCTTCTTGTTTATGGAACCATCACATGTGATTCCATGCCAAGTCGTAGGTGACTTTTCTTTCTTCTTGTCATCACCCTCCTTTTTGTTCAACTCAACATTTCCCTGATTCTGAGACATATCGACATAAACAAATTGACGATCAAAACCTAAACTAATTGTAACGATTCTACAATAATTCATCAATAATTAAACTAACCCTAAAACTTACATCATAACTAATCGTAACAAGTCTATCACAAATTCATAACAACAAAAATTCATAACAAACCTAAACTAATCGTAACGATTATACAACAATTCTAACTTAAACCTAAATTATCATAAAATCAAAACCTAAACCTATCAATTCTAACAACCTAAACTATCATAACATCATAAAATCAATAAAATCTCTATAATCGCAATTTAACCAAAAAAAACTAACAAATCTATCACAAAATAGCAATGCAATAGAATTCAAAAAACTTACTTGATTTTGTGCTTGAAATTGGCTTGGAATGACTTGTGCTTTGTGAAATTCGCACCTATGGAAGCAAAAAAACGAAACAACGGAGTTTTGGAAACTCTTATGTTTGTTCTGTTCTTATAAAAGAACGCAACGACAGTTAACTACCGCTGACACCAGCGGCTGTTAACTGTTGCCGGTTAGCCCAACGGTAGTTAACTACCGCTAGAGGCATTTGAGTAATTTTCTTGTGTCATTGTGAAGTTATCAATGTTAGAAAAGCAATTTTCTTACAATCCACTACACTCTCAGAAGCCTCTTAAATTTTCAATTTTACCTCCTTTTGGATTACAAATCTAAAAGATTATCAGCAGTCTAACATGACACACTAGATTTTAAAAAATAAAAAAGTGTGACTTTTTACACCTTCGGATTGACCAAATCCGATAATTTAAATGCAATTTTCAAAAATATTTACACCTTCAAATTTAAACATTTCGATGTAAAATATCCACTTCAATATTTATAAGATTTTTTACAAAATCGAATTAGTTAACCCGAAGATGTAAAATGTAATATTAGAATATTTTACACATCCAGATTAACCAAACCCTAGATGTAAAAAACCTCATGATGAGTCTCCGTGAGCTTAGCTCAGTTGGTAGGGACATTGCATAATTTATGCAGGGACCGGGGTTCGAACCCCGGACAACCCACTTCTCTACATTTAATTGTGTGAGCTCTAACCACTAGGCTACTAAACAAAAAAACTTCATGTTGATGTTTTTGTAATTGTTTCTTTTATTACTTATGGAATGTACATCCAACCTAGCATTTTTTCTCAATCCACTAGGTTGCTTGACAAATCTTAGAACTATGCTCTTCTCTCAGCAAGTTTCGCTTTCACCCGGTCAAACTGATCAAAATACTCATGTGTTAGTTAACTAACGCAAGTGTAAAAAAAAAATGTGACTTAGTTTTTACACATGCGTGACTTAAGTCACGCTGCGTGAGTTAACTCACGCAGATGTTATATTCGGCGTGAGTTAACTCCCTCTAGTTTTAAACATAAAAACTTTCTGAACATGAAAACTATCCAGCCACGTTAATTCATCACCACCTTCCCCTTTCGATATTTCCACAATCAAACTGAGATGAAGACGCAAATTTCACCCCTGAACTATCATCTCCATATGCAGGAACATGTTTAAAACAATCAACGTTGTAGCTTCAATTTTGATATTTCGCTGTGTTACTGAAACCTAATGTTTGAGAGAGAACATACATGTTTTGATTTTTGTTATAATTTTCGAAAATTATAACTTTTGAACAATTCATGAATTGTTATAATTTTCTCGCAAATAAAGTTTATATTTTTGTTATAAACAGACATGTATTGGTCCCAAAATTGTCTGTCTGAGCTCTTTGAATTGTTTGATAAGAACAGGGATGTTTGAATTTTTTTTTTAAAACTACAGTGAGTTAACTCACGCCGCGTCACGCTCTGAAGTTACGCATGTGTAAAAACTAAGTCACGTTTTTTTTACATTTGTATTAGTTAACTAACGCATGAGTATGTTGGTCAGTTTGGCTGAGTGGAGCGAAAGTTGCGAGGAAAAGAGCAGAATTCCAAATCTTATTATCAACAAATTTTTGTTGCCGGCTAAAGTTTTTACAAAACAGTTCAACCAATTACATAGTGGATTATCCAGATTAGGACATATCGCGTGCGTGTGACTCGATCTCATGCCGTTTTTGAAGAAAAAAGAAAAAGGTAGAACCTCATACATGCTCCAACAAATACATGCTTCGTGATTTTATAAACATGTGTTGATTAATAATTATGTAGCTCATTGAAAATGCTCGGTGGATTCGCAACAAAACAGTTTTGCTGGATGCATATTGTAGAAAAATTACAAAAACATTATCTTGATGTTTTTTTATATATTTTTGGATTGGCCAATTAGAAAGTGTAATAAATCTAAAAAAATTGCATTTTACACCTTTGTTTGAGCTATAATTTGGAGGTGAAAAAAAAAATGAAGGTTAGACATGAGTTAACAAAAAAGTATAGACTAAAAATAGTGATGAAATTTTTTTTAGGGACTAAAGTCTAACAAAAAATTTAGGAGCATTAAAATAAAAAGTTTATATATTAATAAAGATCAAAAACATGTTAAACCCTATAATATAACATGAGAAAGCTAAATTCTTCAATTTATAACAAAAACATCACATTGAAAAATTTAAAAAGTCGAAAATTAGAGTTGGTTACAACAATAAAAAAAAAACTCATATACACAATGTAATACTATATTACCATACTAATATATAAGAGAAAACCAAAATTTTCTCAATCACAATAAAACAATGAGCAAAAATGAAGAACCATGAGTACCCAGTACAAATATTTCACCTCGTTACAAGTACTCATGTTTCAAAGGTTAGATTGCACACACACAAAAAAAATGTTTAATTATTTTAAAAATATACATTATTTATTATTTTCACTTTCTACTTTTTTTTAAGTCATCGTTAGATTAATATTTATTCCACCTCTAATTCCATATACATTAGTTCAAACCAATTGACACTGTAACCGTTGAGACTATCTCGATTTACCTATTAAAGAATGCAATGTTGTAATAATATTGCAGAATTTCTTTTTCCACCCTCCTGACCTCTTGCACAGCCTACAACATTTTGGATTACAGAATCCAAACTGTGTAAAAACACGTTAAAAACATTCACAAACACCCTACAACATTTCATAATTTGAACCAGGTGAGAAGGGTGGGAAAAGGAACCCTCAAAGACATGGGCTAAGCCGGACTCCATGGTCCAATGGATAAAGTGCAGGTCCATCAACCAGGGATTGTCTTTTTTTATTTTGAATAAATGAGTGTTTTGCTTTGTTTTTAGATTCTGGGTTTCATGCCTAGTGGAGTTTTTATTTTTATTTTTATTTTACATTTGCTTATACTTTACTCAATGCTTCCACATGTTGAAGTCTTGAAAATATAATAGTTTTTTGTCGTTGAACATAAATAATATTGTAAATTACAGCCTATGTTTGTCAAAAAAAAGTACTATATAAGATTTCAGTTTCTTAAATTTAAAATATGTAACGTGTTTCAGTTTGTTATAGTAGTAGTATAAGTTAATGACTACTTGGAATAAATTAAGAAGGTACCTTACTAATATGCATTGACTTGTTATCAAAGAAGACTATATATCCTCGCCAGCTTAACGGTTGCCAAGTAATCATTGAATTCACATTACACCATTGCAAACAATAAATTATTCTGTATTCAACTTGTAATCTTGAACAGATACTGTTAGAAATTACGTGGTGATTGCAATATTGACTTCTCTTCTTATCTTTTGCAGTCAGATTAAGATGACCTGTAACTTGATTATATACTCCTAAGAAGGAGCGCGGAAACGTAATTAATGATATTAGTATATAAATACATAACTTCCTAGTTCCTTGTATCAGTGGTCATGACAATGAAAGATGCATTTGCCATTTATTTATGCTAATATATTCAAACACTTATTACTACTTTGATATATATGTATATATACTTTACCTTGCAACTACTGATTATTATATAAATTAATCAGGTCAACAAGATTCATATAAACTAATGAGACAGAAAATGGTTTTTCCTAGTAGTTACAAAATCATATTAATGTGGAACACTCTTATATAAGTTCCTCCAATATATATATGTATACACAGTAAGATAATAAAGAAAAGTTTGTGTTGGTTAAATGAATTCAACCAACAACATTATGTATCCTCCTTTAAGTGAAACAGATCATGCATATGCAGATCACAGTAGTCATGGCCATGGCCATCCCCCTCAAGGTCAAGGCTATGTCCTACAAATGCCAAGTTATGGCATGCCAGTGTCACAACCTTATGCTCCTCCGTATATCAGCACCAGTTCAAGGGGCATCCCAAGAACACATCACTGGTCAACTGGTCTTTGCCGTTGTCTTGATGATCCTGGAATCTGTAAGAATCATGTAGCTAGTAGATTCATTCACCTTTCTTTAAAACATGTATATATTATGGTTAATTACTTTTTTTCGTTTCTAATTGAATAGGTTTGGTCACTTGCTTCTGCCCTTGTGTTACTTTTGGATTGATAGCAGAGATAGTAGACAAAGGCAATTCAAGTAAGTAAGCATTTATGTACAATTTAGGCAAAATTAATCTTGTGCTCTTGATCTTAACTTAATTTCAAATAACATTTCGGCCTTTTATCGTTTCTTTTTTTTTCATGTCATTTTGGTCGATTTGCATATCAATTTTCAAGTTTCAAATCTATAGTTTTATACCCTCTGAGCAATCTATTTTATTGTTTTCCCATGTTTGCATATGATCTTGGGATTTGAAGATTGAAATTCATATGCAAACAGACCAAAGGGCCAAAATTACATAAAAAAAAGAAGCTAAAATCCAAAACATTAACTGAAATTAAGTTAAGAGACCACGAGTTTAATTTTGTGTAAAGTTTAAATAAAATAGTACTTATTTATCATGGTTTGGTATATGCAGCTTGCACTTGTGATGGAACAATTTATGGGGCGCTACTGGCTGTGTCGGGACTTGCATGTTTATATTCATGTTATTATCGCTCCAAACTGAGGGCACAATATAACTTGCCAGAGGCACCTTGTATGGATTGCTTAGTTCATTTTTGTTGTGAAACTTGTGCTCTTTGTCAGGAATATAGAGAGCTCAAAAACCGTGGATATGACTTGAGCATAGGTACCTTATTCTTTCTTCATATACTTCAATATACTAAATTAGATTTAGATCTCTTAAGCAATGTCTCGGGGTTTGAGATGAGAAAACATAGTTGGAATGAGAGCTTTCATGTTGCCCATTGTTGCTCCCGGCTTTCCCAAACTCCCCAATAAGTGGTATCAAATCCCTGGTTCAGCTTGGTAGGAGAGCGGGAGCTGGATCCTGTGTTGGATCCTATTATAGGATGTGGGAAACACTCGAGGGAGAGATTGTTGGATTAAAGTGTGAATGATTAACTCTTATATCATTTATCAATACATAAATTGTAACGCCTAAAAGTTTTGGGTTGAGGAGAGATGTCTCCCCCTCTTGCGCTCCAGAGTTCAACAAATAGAAAAATAAATTGAGAGAAACATTAATTAGAATCGATTCAATTAGAAAAGTCTATTACAATAAGAGTAATGCTAGCACCACTATTTTAAACACTATCTCTAATACAATAAAGTTATCCTTACTAAGATAAAAATCTTAAGGCTTTGTTTGCGAGTTGGGTTTTGGAGGAGAAGGGGAGGGAAATAAAGGCTTATGGAGAGGTAAACCCTCTTTTGGAGTTTTGAAAAAAATAGGGAAAGATTTTGGGGGGTTTTGAAAGACTTCATTTGTCCAATTTTAAAGTTCCACCAAATTGGGAGATTTTGGGGGGGTTAAACATACAAATTGACAGTTTTGTCCTCATAATAATTCAAAATTTCAATTATAATTTAAAAGATAAATTACAAAGTATAACACAATGTATTGATTTTAAGAGAAAAAAATGGTAAAATAGTAAAATTATCACATAAGTCCTCCATCTCCTTTCCTTGTTGGTTTCTTCAACTTCCATATACAAGGGAAAGACTTTCCCTCCTTTCTCCCTTCCCTCCATTCCCTTCCTCTCCTAAGCATTTTCTTCCCCTCCCCTCAAAACTCGCAGACAAAGCCCAAGTAACTTGCACTTAATATTAACCGGCTTTGTAACTACCTTGAACAAACTTCAACTAGATTTAACAAATCTCTAACTACATATAAGACCCGACTAAAAGTGGTCAGTGAGGTTACTCAAGAATCTCTGCTTTCTTAATTTTTGTCTAGTTTTCAAGTTGGATTTCTAACTTAAATTTTTGAGATATCGAAGGTTAAAGTTTTGGTGAATTTGTGTGATATCATATGGTTTTGTGTTTTTGCTTGACCCTTGACTTGTTTTTGACAACTAACTGAGACTGAAATATAGGTTGGGATGCCAACGTGGAAAGACAGGGGCCAGGAGTTGCAGTGGCACCACCAATGATTTCACCTATGACAAGATAAAAAAATGAAACCTCTTTAGGAGCTCTTTTCACAAGCCACGGCAATTGTTGATCTTGTTTCAACTTCTTGGTTTGTATATATTCTGTTTGATGCTTGAAAATGTTTGTCTGATATGATCACCAGTATATCAAGCTTTGTCAGTTAATTAGAGATCTACTTCAGTTCCAATTTACCTCATATTTTTGTCTTAAATCAGCCTATAATCCAACAAGTTAAGTTGCTTTTGGTAGATGATATTTCTTTGGTATCTATGCAGCTAATTAGTACATTTTGTGTATGACTATATGACTATAATAGTTATTTTAGTATCGGGGTTCTTCTCCCTTTAATTTACACTGTATCTATATTTTTTTTTCTGCCCCTATTACCAAAAAATTTGATATGTCTGCCCCTAGTTTAAAATTATTGATAGAAATGCCCATGTTCTTCATTTTAGTCGGCGAACATAACATTTTTTCAACATTCTCTGCAAGTTCGCATGCTTTTTGAACATTCTGTCTGTTCTTCAATTGAAATGGCGAGCAAGCATAGGTGGCCAAGGCCCACCCAGCCCAAAAGAAATAATTTTTTTAGTAAAATATTCTTGACTTTTAAATAAAATTACCTTATGATCCACTCTATTATTTGTCTCAACACGCGTTACTATCACATTTTCAAGTCACTTGAAATACATAGAAGATTATTTTGAATTTTTAAAGTATGCAATCTAATTTTTTGATGGTCAACATTGTGCATAATAATTACGAAAATATAATTTTTTATATATATATTATACGTGCAAACATTTTTTTTTCCTGGCTCCGCCGGTAATAGCTATGCTAGAGAAGAGGACTTTCACTTCAGCAATTCTTACATGGTCAAGTGATCAAGAAATTGCAATTGGTCACAACCAACCAAAACTAACACCTCGTACATTGAAACTAAAAAAAAAAACTTTTTACATAGAATTTATAAATCATTTCCTTTTTTAAATCTTTAGCAAAAGGGCACTTATTAGCATAACCCTTAAAATTATGATAGAGCCCATCAAAGAAAATAAAATTGTGAGAAGAGTTTATTACGATAAGTGTAGGATGGATAATACTTGGGTGACATTGTGGTTGGTGACATTGGTGACATTGGTCAACCACAATGTCACACGTGTACAAAGAAACAAAAAAATATTATCAAAGAGAAAGAAGAAAGACATTTGTGGCATTGTGGTTGACCAATGTCACAATGTCACCCAAGTGTTACCCGTGTAGGATATACTTTATAAAATGATCCTAAGATAACAAATCTTAACTAACTTGCAGTTCATACTAATTAACTTGTAATTCTACCTTTTACAAACAGGCAAACTCCAACTACATCTAATATAAAATAGAGATCTAACTAAAGATGATTAGTCAAGTTCCACAATGATTCTAAAGTTGGTGATACCAATAACTTGGTTAAAAAAATTACTTGCATATACTGTCATAGTGTTAGGATATATGATTTCTTTTTTGTCTAATTTTTAAGTTGGGTTTCTAACTTAAATTTTTTATATAAGGTTAGATTTTTAGTGGATTTGTCTGATGTCATATTGTTTTAATTTATTGACTTGTTTTTGACAATTAACTAATATCCTTCGGTCTCAAATATAAGAAAAGATTCATTTTTTAGGTTCATTGAGTAGTTAATGTATCAAGTCTACATTGTAAAGCAAATATTATTCAATGAACCTAAAAATGAATCTTTTTTATATTTGAGACCAGATGGAATATAAAACAACCATAAATTTCTAAAAAAGGTAAATATTAACACAAAAACAAAACAATAAAAAAGAAAGTAAAATCATAATCTAAATTTAAGAGAAAAAATTATCACAAAGTAATCATAAATTGATTGCACAAATATCATTTCTTTAACTCTAAACTAAAGAAAAGACAGCTGATGTGGACATGATAGGAACCCATCTCAAAAGGCCAAATATAAATTGAACATTGCCAAAGTAAATCATTTCACAAACATAGGATAAGTGTTAGAAAAACCCTCTTCTTAATTTCACCGTCGTTTCGTTTTTGTTGTTTATTGTATGTGCTTATTGGTTTTAGTTTCACTGAATAATTCAGCAAAACCACTCCGTAAAGCACTTGAAACCACTCCGTAAAACCACTCAGCAAAACACATCGTTGTCATAAGAGGCACTTGAGAGCTATCTACTTTGCGGCAGCATGACAAAGATCTTCAGTACAATGACAAAAAATTTCATGGTTTTCGATGGTGTGTTTGTGCGTTTTGCTGGTATTGAAGCTGAAAACCGAAAAGCAATTATTTATAGAGGTCCTTGGATGTTGTGGACCACATAAACTCTTGGTGCAATGTGGTCCATACAAAAGGATCCTGTGTTGAAGTATTCGGATTTAGTTTTCCGGAATACACTTACGCCCTACGTGAATCTGGATTTCATAATCCGGAGTGCATGGCTTTTGGCTATTTTTTCGATTAAATGAACATCTTTGACGTAAATTAAAACATAATGAAAGTTTAAATAATATATATTTTTTCTAGTGTAGTTTACTTGTAAAGAAAACAGGGACCCTTATTTATAGAGTTATCTGAGGATTCTGGACCACATAAACACTTGGTGCAATGTGGGTCACACAAAAGAATTCAATGCTGGAGCTTTCCGTATTTCAAAATTCGAACCATCCATCATCCTACACGAAGAGCCAAGTTTCACCCAAGATCGTATTTTTCCGGAATATCTAATCCGGAATCTATGTGGAATTCGGATTACATATTCTGAACTACATCAGAAGCTTTTGGTCAGTGGTTTGCACCACAAAGAAAACGTTTTGGGCGGTGGTCAAGTTGAAAAACGTGCTTATACACGTTTTTTTGACTGCAATTATGGTCAAGTTCACAATATCTCACACCCTCTTCTCCTCTTCCTTCTACAACGATGTGTTTTCATCGTTGGCCTTTCATAAATAGAGGCCTCTTTGGAAATCCTTCAAAGGTCATATGATCGGTCAACAGGGAAGGAATCAGTCTGGGTATGAGGTTGGTCTGTCTGGGCGTAAGTTCGACCATCATGGTCTCTTGCTCCCTAGAGGCCCATGTCTCCCCTCCAACAGTAGAGCTATTGATATGTCCTATCAGCTGGAGCCACTGGTATAACTTACCCCCTATAAATAGTTTTAGGTTCTTATGTAATAAGCTTAAAAAGCTTCAACATTACTGTAATGTATTATTCATATATCAATAAAATGAGTTGTTTTTATCTTTTTGTCTTTTTATTTGTGTTTTATATTTTTATTTGCATTTATTTTACGAATTTCAAAGCTTAAAATTGAAAAAGTTCTGAAAAAAGACCACTCTGGAGTTTAAAATCCAGATAATCTGGAAAATACTAACAATTTTGTTTGGAACCAATAATATGGACAAGGGTATTTTTGGAAAAAAATATGGCGCGGTAGAAATCCATAGGGTGGGAAAAGTAATACTCTAAAGTTAATGTTGATGTTGCTGGCCCAACTAACAGTATGTGGTGTATTGGTGTTGTTATTAGAGATGCATTTGAAGATGTTGCAGCAGCGGCTACTTGGATGGTTGAAGCACTTCCAGATCCTGATATTGGCGAGATATTGGGTGTAAGGCTAGTGATTCAGTTTGCTCTCGATACGGGGTTTTTGCAGGTGATGTTTGAAAGTGACTCCCTTAACGTGGTCCGTGGTTTTCACAGCCTTTCAAATAATCTATATTGCTTTGGTATGGTGGTTGTTGATTGTAATCGTCTTAGTACCGGTTTTAATTCCTTTTCATTGAGTCATGTTAAACGCAGTGCTAATAGGACAACTTATTTTTTAGCTAAATTTGCTTCAACCTCCTCAAATATTGTTTGGATTGAGGAATGTCCTCCTAATATTTTATTTTTTTACCTTTAAATGTGACTAGAGTAGTGGATATCAGTTACAAAAGCATATCAGAGCCACTTTTTTTTTTCGAGAGAAGCAATTCAATATGAGGCCTGACTATATATCCATCGTGTGTTGTTTGATAAATTGCATATTTTACTATTTAAATTGATGTTTTTTTTATATAGATAAATGTTAGTAGTTAGTAGCTAGTTTTGTGGGGAGTGGTAAACGATAGATTGAACTCTAGACCTTCTACATATAATTCTTCTGGTCTTTCAACTTAAACCACTGTAAAACTTCTTCAAGAACATCAATGTTTTAAAAAGTAAATTTTAGAGAATGTTCTTAAGGCATTGATTAAAAAGACAAAAATAGAAATATTATACTGAAAAACGGTGAAAAATAGTAAATTTAACTTTTAAAAGTTAAAAAATTGTTAAATTCAATACAAACTTATTACTTTTGTTTTCCTTAGCAAGTGTCCTTAATATATGTTGTTGTAATATTCTTAAAATAAAAATTATATTAATCATAAACATTAATTTATCTCTCTTTAGAAAAATACTCTTTCAAAAAATGTGAAACTCTTCCTTCCGCTCCCCTCCCCTCCAAACTCCCAAACAAACTGTTTGGTTTGAGAATTGGGAGTGGAATGGAGGGGAGGGGAGGGATTTCAGCGGAGGGGAGGGGAAGAGAGATATTTTAATTAAAAATGTACCTGGTTCGCAAGGGGAGGAGAGAGGCTTTAAAAGTATTTTACTGTTTTACCCTTAAACTTAATTAAATAAGGACAATAAAGCAACGAAGCAATAACGATGTAATCGATAGCAACATGATATTGTTGACGATGGAATAATGAATTAGTAATAGGGTTGTTACAGGTAGTAATATAAGTTGTTACAAGGAAAATTTGTTAATAATATGGAATAAAAATTGTTACAATGATAATATAACCTAGGAAAAATAATAAAGTTGTTCCAAGATAATATAACCTATAACCTAAGTTGTTTCAAGAATAATATTGAGATTTTAAACTAATCAAAGGATAATTTTGGCAGTGTAATAAAATTTGCTCCCCTCGTCTACCCTCCACTCCCATTCTAAAAATTGAACCAAACATTTCAAATTAAAAATATCCTCTCCTCCTCCCTTCAAAACTCTTGAACCAAATGCACTAACGAGGTTTAAACATGTGACATTCGAGCTTAAAATCCGTCCCTTTACCATCATAAAAAACCTTTAGGCTCTGTTTTCGAGTCTAGAGGGAAAGGGAGGGGAGAGTTTGAAAAAAAAGGTAGGAGTAATTGGAAAAAATAGAAAACATTGGGAGGAGGGGCTTTAGAGGGTTTATTTTTCTTCAAAATATGAAACCCTCCTCACTTGGGAGAACTAAAAAATTGTATTGGAGGAAAGTTTTTGGAGGTTTGGGAGGGTTTATATGAATTATTTAAATTTAACATATGTTGTTATAATATTTTTAAAATTAAAAATATTTTAATCATAAACATTAATTTATCGCTCTCTGAAGAAAAATACTCTATAAAGAATGTGAAAGATTTTTCAATTTTCCCCTGTATTTCTATCATTCCAAAGCCCTTACTTCCCCTCCAAACTCTCAAAAAAGTCTAGAGGTACCGACAAATAAGTTTTTAATTTAATTAAAATAGATGTATATTATATTTTGATTTAAAATAATTTTTTATTTAACATAATAAAACAATAAAAAATGCATAATATAAGCACTCCTTCCATTTTAAAATGAATTTCGTTTTAGCCAAAAAAATTGTTTAAAAATGAATGTCACTTTCAATTTTCAATGCAATAATAACGTTTTTTTTTCTTCAATTGTACCCTTCAATTCATACTATATACACTATTCCAAAGTGTGTAAAAATTTAGTAAAATAATATATATCTTTTTTTTAATTAACATATTTTTTAATAGGTGTGTAAAAATCTCAAAGAACATTACAATTAATTCTCAAAAGTGAATAAATAAAAAGAAGCGAAAAAGTGATTTTGTCACGACAATCCTTAAACCCTACTTCAGCCGTCGTGCTACTTGTCTGAACTCTCTTCCTCTTCTTCTTCCTCAGAATCAACATGGCTCTCGCTAACGAGGTTTGAATCACCTGATCCACAAACTCATTCAATCTCTCTTCTTCAATAATTTCTTTATCATTCATTCATTTCTTTGCAGGGCGCAACGAATGCCATTGAAGCGGTGGCTTTCAGTTTTCTAACCAACGAAGAGTTACTTAAGAGTAGTCGCGTCAAGGTTACCGATACCAATCTCTGCAATAACATCGGTCATCCCGTCCGTGGCGGTTTATATGATCCCGCTTTTGGTCCTTTACTTGATAATAGGTCTAAGTATGTACTTCATTTTCATGCATTCTTCTCACCTTAGCTTTCGTTATTTGTATAAGCTATTTCTATCGTAAAAGATTATATCAATTTCAATTATTTTCTTATAAGTTATGACCTGTTTTCGTAATCTAGCTTGAAGAATTTATAAAAATAAGCTGAAAACAGCTTATGGGCTCTTTTGGATTGGCTTATTTTTGAGCTTATGAAAAGAAGCATATGCAAATAAATAAGCTTTTATGTTAATTCATAAGTTCTCACTAACAAAATTTGTATCTTCATAAGATGTTTTTTCATAAACTGTCTTGACAAGCTTATGAATAATACATGAAAGCTTATTTATTTGCATAAGTTAAAAAATAAGCCAATCCAAACAGGCCCATAGGGACACAATAGTTTCACAAAACTTAGCTTAGTAGATAAGCTCAAATAAGTCAATCCAAACAGGCTATTGTGTTTGCATATTTTGTATTAGTTTTCAATGAAATGAAACCTAGTTGATAGTTTGTTTTGGATTGGGTTAGTGGTGCTAAGTGCTAACCTAGTTTAGATGGTTCTGGTTTAGGTTTGCGGTGCCAACATAGTTGAGATGACTTGCCTTCTACGACGCCTTTAGATTTCATTGTCTGAAAAAAATATTAGTTTTGAATGAAACCTTATGTTTATGTGAGAGGAATTTGCTTTTGTAGGATGTTGACAGTGTTTATAATGAGGAGGATGTCTTATGGATTTGTTATTGTTTTCTCTATATGCTATATATTTCATTTTATTACTCTTTAATGAGTATGTTGATTGTTGGTGTCATCAGTGGCTAACATTTTTTATCTTTTGACTTAGCTTTGTGGCGATAAGATTCGGTGGAGTTGTGAACCATTGTTTTATGATAACTGGCTATGTTTATTTCGATGTTGTATTCATGCTTTGTAAGTTGTATTTACGTTACATTATATTGTATTCGTCTGTTGCTTTGACAGTTGTGAAACCTGTGGTCTGTCCAAAGATCATTGCTCGGGTCATTTTGGTCATATTGAGCTCGTTTCCCCTGTCTACAACCCTTTGATGTTCCTTTTTCTTGGCAAAATTCTAAACAGAACGTGTTTCTCTTGCCATAGTTTTAGGGCTAGTAGAAATGAGGTAAATATATATTGATTTCTGCTTCATTGTTTTTGTGCTTTCCGTAAGATATATTGTTCACATGGTCTCGTGACGATTCAAGGTGGAAAGGCGCGCGTCCCAATTGGAGCTCATTTTGAAAGGGAATATTAGCAAGGCTAAAAGTTTAGGTGAAATTAAACTAAACGAATCCGTTGATTCAGTTGATGATGATGATGATGAAAGCCAATGGAGTAGTGCTGAGCAACTGGGAGAAAGTTGGACCTCCCTTCAGTTTTCCGAGGCAAGGTCTGTTATATATGAGTTTCTAGCGAAGGACTACAAGAAGTGTCTAAATTGTGGAAACATCAGTCCTAAAATTACTAAACCAACCTTTGGACGCTTCAACGTGGTAAAATACTTTAATCTCCAATCACTCCTTTCTACTTCTTGTTTTTAATTGTTTTTGATGGTTCCAATTTTCAAGTGTGAAAAGAAAAAAGTTGTTCAAGTTTGTCACCTTTGATTATTATGAAAAATCATGGGTTTTGACTGTGAGAAGTTTGAAACTCGAACATTGTGAAGTCCCTAAATTTATTGTGCATATTGCATTTTCACATGAAGTGTACATGCTTTGTACCACAAGATACACTGTCATGTCCATAGTTTCAAGCTTGTAGGTATTTCATGCTGCAATGTCTAATTCCTGTTTTTCTTTTCCTTCCACTTCTCCATATTTGGTCTCTGGTTGATGGTTCTAGAAAGCTCTCTCAGCTGTTCAAGCCAGAGCAAATGTTATTTCATCAGCCAATGTTGCAGATGTTCCAGGCAATGATGATATATCTTCAGGAAATGTGGCTTGTACAGATGAAGAGGATATTACCTCTGGTGGTGCTGGAAATAGTAATAGAGAGAATCAAATATTGTCCTTTAAGCTTGTTGAGCATTCTTCACTCTCTGGATCTTTGCTACCCTCCCAGGTTAGTTTCTTGGAAACATTGGCTTACTGACTCTATCTATAGCTCCTTTCTGTTTCAAGTTTAAGGGCCCATTTGGATTAGCTTATTTTAGAGCTTATATAAAACAGCTTATGCAAATAAATAAGTTTTTATGTATTATTTATAAATTTTTAAGGTTGTTTATGAAAAAACAGTTTATGAAGATACGATTTTCGCTAGTGAGAACTTATAAATTAAAATAAAAGCTTATTTATTTACATAAGCTATTTTTCATAAGCTCAAAATAAGCTCAAA
>Ga0315913_1001217_pt1 | contig 27578 bp, 26 predicted proteins | sample MpolsnodulesMG_FD_207736 | JGI IMG/M metagenome (GOLD analysis project Ga0315913, IMG submission 207736) | Medicago polymorpha root nodule microbial communities from Los Angeles, California, United States - small nodules | ecosystem: Host-associated > Plants > Roots > Nodule | place: USA...
GGGGATCATCTTGTTTGTTTTGATTGCACCGAGTCTGCAACATTCTAATGCAAATGCAATGAAAACAAGGGAAGGAAAAAACCTTTAACTATTTTAAAAAGATAATATTCTCCCTCCCCTATTTTTTTTTTTTTTAAAAGTAACTAACAAGGGAAAAAACTATTGTTTGAACAAATATTAACTATAATACCGTTCCACTGCCTTCTGATATGGTTCTTCATTATCCCAATCAAAAGAAAGGAAAACGGTTGTGTCAAGTTGAGAAGCTTCAGATTTTGAGGAGTTGTGCCAGAAGTCTGCAGCTTCAACCCCTTGACTATTTAGGTCTGTCAGAGCTCCAGATATTGTACTGCTATTAATGTCATCAGCATCCGACTCTGTCTCCGTGTCATGTTCGCGAACTCTCTTAACAGAAGATCTTGCTTCAAGGTTGCCATCATCCGCTGTTTGATTAGCAGTTACAGCAAATTCTGAAACTCGGTGAAGGTTTGTTTGCATTTGTATCCATCTGTTCAAAGTTGGGAACCTGTACATCAGGAAAAAAACATTGAAAAAATTAATGAATAATACACAAATAAAATATGCAACCCCTGTGGCTTGTAAGTGAATTTATAAAGGAAAAGACAAGAAGCAACAAGAAATGTGGCAAAAAATATTAACATAATTCAATCCTGTTCAATCACATAGAATACACACAGCTCCCCAGCCACCCAAAAAAAAGGAAATGCTAACAAGAAATGTATGGTAAAGTCACTCGTCTTACGCTCCGTTTGGAAGTACCCAAAACCCACAAAGGACATGTTAGCTGAAGGCCTTATAATTTTCCCTTATAACAAATGCACAAATATGAATGGGAGAAAGGCAAACAATTAAAACAGGTTTAAAGCTAAATGGTCAATCTTTAAATTTAATATATAATAGAGCTTTATAAAATAAGGTATACATAAGGAAATACATGTTGATTAAAAATCTATGAATGAAATAAAGATATTAACAGTATCAAAACAAATGGAAGTTTTATTTTAATGACGAGTATCCTAAGCTGAGATGCCAGCTGTTGTAGCAAACTGACAATTGTCCGCAGCTGTCCAATTGGACTCAACAGCTTGAAAAGCAAGATAGTATCGTTTTTTATTTTTGAATGTCACACACACACACACACACATATATATATATAAACAAAATAAAGAGAGTACAAGAGAGATACATATCAAAATCAAACAGAACACATCAAACTGAGTACCAGAGGTGCCCTAAACACAGCAAAAACAAAAGGACACCAACACCCACAAATAGTTAAACTAAGCTAGATACATTTACTAATATGTCTAAGCTATATTCTCTAACAGAAGCTGACAACCAATTCACACAAATAGGGTACGCTACCTTTCAGATTGATCAAGAGCAAACTCATAAAACAAACGATCAGCATCCGGAGTCTGCAGTAATCCATCACTCAAGGAACTTGAAATTGATGAGGTGCTGCTGTCGTACAGTATACAACTCCCGAATACACAGGCCAAGACAGCCCTCACTGGGGATATTTTTGCCAAATGTTTCACCACATCTAACTCAAGAGGATATAATGAGACTCCAGGTGTTGCTGAAGACCGGCAATAGCAATTAGGCTTTGCGTCTTTAGATGAAGGAGAAAGTACTTTATTTTCAGAGCTGCTGTTAGGGAACGATGGAACAACCGGAATGCATGCCCATCCAATTCCAGATCGTGGAGGATAAACTGGAGGCACACATGCAGAAATCACTTCATGTACAAAATCAGCACACATAATTTCAGCTACCTTCACTGCTGCATCAGTACTGCCTCTTTCAAAAACAAGACGGGTCAAAAGCTGCATGATAAAACAGTAAAACATGGTTAAAGGAAAGCAAGACATGCTCATCATATAAAAATATTAAATTTTCATAAATATTTCTATTTGGCTACATAAAAGGAGACTTAGTGGCTAAGGCTCCGGCGTTGCTGTGTTTGAGAAGAGTCAAATGTTTGCAGCCTGAAACTCATTAATAGAAGTAATCCAAGTCTCACATTAACTCGATATGATGCCTACATAGGACTTAAAAAGCTTAGGTGATCCCCACCTTACAAATTGATTTTGTGGGGGTGAGTTACGCACAAATACGTATTAAAGTATATCCTAGAATCATCATTGGGCCACTCTAATTATCCAACACCAGGCTCAATGGTGATGGGATGAGAGGTTACTGCGAAAAAACCAAATCCCCTCTTGGTTAGATATAAGGCCTAAATAGAGCTTATAAAACTTTGGCAATCCTCATCTTACAGGTCGGTGTTGTGTGGTTATGATGGAAGGATATTTCAGCAAGTAGGATCAATGACCCCCAGATCTCAAGGAAGCAACCTTGTCTCCCTTTCCGAAACTCTAACTATATTTTATTAAAATAAATATATAAATGAATAAAAAGGTTGCCTTTTAAAGATGACAGACTTTGTTAAGTGTGAGTATATTGTGATGGTTACACAAATAAGTTAAGCATGAGTATTGTTATTGTTGAGTATAGTATAAGAAACATATGTTTTTCACTTTATTAAAATATGATCACATTGATACTTCCCTCAAATTTTAAAAAAATCATGTGTTTGATTGCAGTGTGGAGGGTTAAAAAGGATATATGAATAACTTCTGATAATAAAAATAGATCCACGGTCGTGCAATAGCACAGACTTAAATACTCATAAACATGGTGGTAGTTGCATCTAAAATCAAACACTGTCAAAAAATTCAAATATTTTAAAAAACTTACATCCTTAGGCCACTCATAAACAACAGAGAAAAAGTTGAAATCATGAGTAGTATCAGTCCCATCAACTATGTCACCAATTGCAGCAACATGAAGAATGAATTGTGATAAATATGTCATAGGTTTGGAACTCAAGGGAGAAAATATTCTCTTCCCAGAGTCTTTAATGTCAAAACCAGAAGACTGCAGGCCAGTTTCTCCTCCAACTGAACTTAAAGGTATTGGTTTAACAACTCTTAAACCAAGCCCAAGTGCAATGTCCTTGTCACTGTTGGAAATAAAACTCCTCTCAGAATAAAATCCTTCACCTCTAGTAGCATTTGGTTCAGTTTCTTCATCAGTGACAGCTCTTGCAAGGTTATGCAGCTTGCCTGATTTTTGAATAAAAATGTGTTATAACCAATGAAGTCATGCCTGATGGATACAGATTTCAACTAACTAGATTTTACAACATAACAAAAGTAATAAAATGCCAATAATTATAAGTACCACTCAGAAACTGCCGCTTGCCCATATGAGCATCTTCAATCATCTGATGTAGCAAAGCCAGAGCACGCTCTCTCTGCTCCTGCCGGTGTGACTCTTTTGATGATGTGATGACAATTTCCCCGGATAGGATAGCTTGCAGCGTCGGAGATTTGTCCTGGAGGAGTAAATCATATGAACATCATTACCAATATCACAGCTTTCTACAACATTTGCATGTAAGTTTTTTGTGGTATGGCATTTGTATGTGCTCTAGTAAGACCACAAGAGTAAAGAACATTGGTATCTCCGTAAAAAATAAAATAAAAGGAAAAATCACAATAAAAACATAATTGGAAATCCCCCAAATACACTTGGTACAGCCTGATTTACCAAATTTAGAAATAAGGGGAAGGAGAAAACAATATGCAAAGTATTCTTTCTGCTCAGCGAAGAGTGCGATCATGTTTGCCCCAAGGTATGGAGCAGCTTCTTTTGCTTAAGGTTAGAAGCTTTGCAATTCTTGTCTTTGAATTTAACATATTAGATTTAGTAAGGTGTTTCATTCTTCAAATATCTTGAACAAAAATAAAATGGTATTACATCACTCTTGAGCAGAGTTCCACAATCTTTGTGTGTTTGCATCGTATTTTATTTTGATATGATAAGAAAGGTAAAGCATTTTTTTGGCCGTGTGATAACTGTGATGTTTTTTGGTGTATTTGTGTAGAGCAAAACACTGGTAGTTCTTAGGTTTATTTGACTAGAGCAGAACACTGACAGTTCTCTTCGAAAATGTTTATCCTTACAATATTAAAGAGTAGGATTGTATTTGCGACCTCTACTAATTCTGCAAAGTGCTGTTAAGGATGTAACCTTGACAAAAAAGCAGAGGGGTTGGAAAGCTCTTTTGTATCAATGCCTTTTCAATTTACACCACCTTTATTACGGAGAATGCCTTAACATGGAAGAAGCACGAGTTGCAACACCATTATATAGTGCTTTTCCGAGCAAGATAGTATTGAACTCTAAATTAGTTGCTCAGCAAAGCTATGATAACATGTCAAATAATCACATCAATTGAAAGCATGGGCTGTTAAATAAGGCCCAGAAAAGTATTCTATATCAACATATGGAACCAACTTAATGGGAAATAACAGACGCTGACATAGTAATATTGTTGGATTATGCCAATGCTCAAAATCATAAAAGGAAATTAATTCTTGCATAGGGCATACTGGAACTGACTTTCTTGAAAAGGATTCTTATAAATAATATTCAAGTCCTCACCTGCTCCAAGAACTCCTGTAAGCACTTGAGAAGACGCCGTGACACAGAGATGACTCCCACTTCAAGGATCTGATCCCAATAAGTAGAGCCGGCTTGGGGAGATCCTCCTGGATATATCTCGGATAACATAATTTGGGCCTACAAATTGAATAATAAAAACCACTATCTAGTCATGAGGACAAAGCTTTTAAGAACAATGGACTAGAGATCAAACCTATATTGAATAGCATTCCACAAAAATAAAAATATGCTTAAATGGATGACATTCTTGGTGAACAAGGAATGTAAGAACAAATTTTAGTTCCTAAATTATATCATAAATGACAGTTTAATTCTTTGTTCTACTATCAAATCTCTCCTTTGTCTGTTTTCTTGAAACTTAAAGAAAATATTGGTTTCACTCTATTAATGTTAACAATATACTAATGAGAAATATGAAGTGAGAATGAACAATAAAATAGATTCTGCAACTAGCAAACAAAGTTTTTATAAACCTATAATTGGTAAAACCAACAATGTTAAAATGAAGTCTTTAAATAGGTGTATTACGACAATATCTTTTACGGCAACTTGATTTCAAATGTAACTCGGGTGTTTAACTGAACCCCCAAAGTTAGCCCAAGGGGTGAAGATTTCCCAATAACTACTTTAATCACTGGGAGATTTCAACACACTTTGCATCTAGGAATGGACATCTAGTGTGTGAACAAATGCAGGTGGCCAAATAACATATTTAGGATAGGCTCCTGCACCATATTAGAATGCAGGCTAGAATGAACACAGCTCAAAAAGGTAGCTCAAAGGATGAAAAACGCTCTAGCCTTATAGGAACTATTTTGGCTATATCGCTTGTCAATTTGGGATCTCAACAATTTCATTGTGTCTTCTTATACGGATTATGAGGCTTTGGAATACTGATTTCTTTGATAAGCTTGCTTTCTACACCCTCTTGTTTCAAACTGAGTGGAAAGTTTCCTAACCATCCCCAGTTTGGAAATCAAGATCTACGTGGACAAGTCTCTCATTTGGACTGTCGTACTCGCAGGGTTTAGTATGAATAGCATGTTGAATATTTGAAAATTATAAAATATTGTTTCCCTTATGTCAGCATCATGTGTGGCTCCAGCTTCGAGATGGCTGCTCATTTGTTTTTACACAACTAAGCAGGTCACCCAACATAGGTTTTTGGAGCCTTTCATTAAGCTTGGGAATTCCTGTTAAATCTGAACGGTTAGAGTTATTTAGTTTCAAACCTTTTAAAGGATTAGGGAGGCCAGAGATTCGTGGGACTGATTAACTCATACGGTTATTAGGTGTATTTAGCAGAACTGAAGAGGATAGTGCCGGTATGTTTAAGATTACGATTCTGAGGCCCAGCTACGAAATTGGATTGGTTTTTCTGGTCTGTCTCTTTATACTTTATAGGCATCTTAATTGCAATGTATTAGAGAGAAAATTGAAAACTAAAAGATTAGCTCTCCTAATAGCTAAACAGGCAAGTATAGGCCGAAGAATGGTATTCATACGTCTCTCTAACATTTGCACCCAAACTGCTATTGTTATTATGAGCTTCTTTTCCAGATGTGTTTTGTTTATTGTTTTTGAAAAGGAAAAAATATTAAACTACTTTTATTTTTTGTTCTTTCCCCCTTCCCTCTCCATAGTCTAATTTGTTTTGTGTGGATGAGGGATCAGCTGACTGGAATCTATTTAAGAAATTATTGCAGCACCTGATTCAGCAGTTGTTGAGACATCCCTGCAGACTTTGCAGAAGTTGCAGCGACATCAATGCAAAGAAGAATCTGGCAAGAAATGCACATTCTCAGAACCAGATATACACAAAGCATTCTATTCCTCATCAGTTGAAATGACAAAGTCTAAATTGCTTTCTTAACATTTTAGCCACTTACTGTAGACAAGGGTCCCAACTGGGAGCGTAAAGAGGAAAAATCTAGATCCTGTACACGGGACACCACGTCATCTACCTACATTTACAAAATTAGTAACCATTCATGACAAGCAATATCAAATATTCAAGAACATGATAAAAAGGAATTCATGCAGAAATTGCAAATTGCAACCATGACAATTCAACTCAGTGTTCAATACTGATAAAGAAGAAAGGTATATTTGTCAAAAACATAAGGATCTGGTAATTTGAAAATGATAACAGCATCTACATACCCTAAGGATATAGTGCAAAACCCACAAGAATCACACTCATTGAATTGCCCTATAAATCAAGAAAAAGAAGGAAGAGGATGGAGGTAGGAAGACAACTCATTCAGGCCAATTATCTAAGAGGGGTTTCCTGCTGATCAACCTCAAAAATTACAACCATTTAAGTTTTTAACAACCTAAAGAATAAAATTTGGCCTCCTCTCTTTCACCTTAAGTGTGTTGTGTGCAAAATCTATTTTTGAAAAATGAAATGACAAAATACTTAATTGTGTGTTGCAGCCACCTGTTCTGGAATGATCTCTTTGCTATCTTTTAAGCACAGCATGTACCCCCTACCTAGGGGCAAATTATGTTGGCACATTACCAAGGTTTTGGCAAAATCAATGAGGCCACAATTCACTGGCAATTAAATATAATTTTTTGCAAAATTAATAACTTGGTTCCACGCACATATGGCAATAATGCAATGAGATGACGGGAAAAATCTGTCAAAGCCATAAGTTCAACAGGTCAGAGAAATTCCAACCAAATAAAAGTACATACAGATGATTTTTTGCAGGCACTGTCTACCCATTCAGCTAACTCGAGGGTTGCTTTGTCTTCAGCAGATAGTGAAAACCGATGAACTGCTTCTTCTCCTATATCAAACTTTGCTTTCTGCATGCAACTGCAGAAAGGGAAAAAAAACATTTCAGATTTTTTGGGATGAATAAACATTTAACACATTTAAGAACATACAAGGAGGGAACAAATTTTCCCTATGACAGATGAAACAACAAAATAAAGGAAACTTAAAATAGACCATTAGCCCAAAGAGTTCTCTAATACTCGGGAAATTCATGAGAAGAACCAAAGACCAAGAAATGAAAATATAACAAAAAGCACAAAATACAAGCTGCACTCACAGGTTGAGTAGCTTGGAGGGAGCTGCACGTAACACAGTCAATGCCTCTTTCCATCTCCATTGGCGTTCAGACAATGGAAGAAGATGCTGCAAAATTGATAAGCGCCATTCCCATTCTTCAATGAAACGCGTTGAGATTGACATTCGCCACTCGAGGGCCTGTCTGCTGGTCATCCTTACATCACCATCTAGTGTGTTTTCTAATTCAACCACAGATGATGGAATGTTTTGACGTAATGTGTCAAGTAACAAAGTAGTGAAAGATATAACCATTTTATTTCCCCCTTCATTTCTAGCTGAAGAATTATTTCCCGAAGAAGGTGCATTGGTTAACGTAGAATCACTCTCTTGTGATCCACAATGCATCGAGTTAGCAGAGATATTATCCATATGCAGCAGTGAAATTAAGACATCCACCATAAAAATCTGCATCATTGAAAAATCAGGGTTCAATGGAAAAAGTATCATAACTGGAAAAAGAAGTTTTAGAGTCTTGGAACAATTGGTGCAAAAACTTTTTTTTTTTTTGACAAATTGGTGCAAAAACTTATAATATTAAAATATAAAGATACATTTAAGTATCATAGAAAATACCAAAACAATGCCACGTTGACCATTTTTTATTGTATGTACCATACCACATAGACACTACTTGGTAATGTTAACAACAACAAACCGCTGATATATGACATTGAATTCTACACAAACTTTTCCGAAATTCATTTTGTGAAAATCAACAAAAAGATCCAAATACAACATAAAATTATTTGAATTCAAATAAATTAAGGTGATAATGGAGAAACAAAAGCAATGAGAAAATTATCCAAATACAGGTAGGCAACATGTAGCACTTGCCACTGGTCAAACGTTAATCTAAATTAGTGCAATAAATTATAAAATTGATTGGAGAGTGTTAGAACTAGAGAATTCAGAAAGTTCGAGAGAAAACTGAAATTGTATTGATGTTTCAATGAATTACATTGTGAGTAGGGTGTAGTTATAGCTGAGTTAGTTAGTTACAAGGCTCTAACTAACTCAGCGCATATTTAGGGATATATGACTAACACCCTAACTAACTCAGAAACTTCTAGAGAAGGCTTCACTAAGACTACAGCTAGTTGTCTTTTGAGACTACTCTAACAGAGAGAAACGAGTAAAATTAGAACATGCGTGGACTAAGGATAAGAATGAGAAAACTAGCTTCTTCTTTTTTTTTGACAAATATGAGAAAACTAGCTGTCACCTACATCACGAAAAAATAGATTTAGATATGGTATATTATTATATTATTATTAACAACTGAAAAAGGAAATTATTACAGTTTTGAAGTTTGATCAGTTGATACCAACACTTAAAATATACAATTTCAAGAAATACAAATGATAAAAGAGAATGCAAAACATTTAAAAAGATGCCACATGGACCACTTTTTATAATGTGTACGATACCGTATAGATCCTACTTGAAAACTTTCACAACTTCCAGTCAAAGATACACGGTATATTGCAACCTACATGAGTTACTTTCTTGCATTTGTTTTGTGAAAATCAATTAAGAGAAGGATCCAAATAGAATATATTTTTTAAATTTTAAATAAATGAAAGTAATATTGGAGAGGAAGAAAGAAAAGCAATTAACAAAAAATCCAAATACAACATGCAGAACTTGTCACCGGTTATATGTTTCAACTTTCATCCATGTCAGGTAAAAAACGATAAAAATAATTGATTATAGAATCTTTGAACAATTGATGCCAACGCTTAAAAATATAACAACTTAAAAAAATACAAAATATCACAGAAAATGCACTTTCACAACTGCTAGTCACTGATCCATATACAGCATATTTTTCAATTTTAAATAAATGAAATAGATGTCTGGACTGAGGAGTATACGATTACAAGAAAGTTCTGATATACCCAACAACATGAAGAAAACTGCTTCTTTGCAATGATTAACATTCTGAGAAGGAAGAAACTGGACAAAAATTATAGAATCATTGAAAATGAAATAACCTTGCGTGGAATATTACTAATAGCATCCAAATGGCTCCGCAAATCCTTCAGATGAACTAGTGGCACATTTTGATGAGTTTCTGTTTCATCAGACATACTCCTTTCCATTGCTCCTAAAGCAAGAACACTTGATTCTAGAGCGTAACGCATATGTAAGAGTTCTACATCTTGCTTCCTATGTCAAATCAAGGAAAATCAGCAACAAAAAAAAAAGGTTTGATGAGTTAAATAGACGTCACAATAACTATGATACATTAAGCATTTGAGCATTTCATGTCACGAAAGTCTCGCTATACGATTGTGGCTTTCATCCAATCAAGCACCATCAGATTACATGTTCATATATGCAAAAATTTCTTGACACAGCTGAGAATAATCCAATGGCAAATCAAATAGTGTAGAAAGGAGAAGAGGTGTGTGGCTAGCATTACTATTAAATAGTATATATCAACATAATCTAATACAAGTTAATTAATAAGATGCCTGTTCACTTCATAGTTGACAAAATTAACATTCATGTAAATATCCCATCTCAAACAACTAAATATCATTTTTATCAAAAATAAAAATATCTTATTTACTATTTTAGCTCGACTTCTACAAAAAAACATTTTCGTTGCTGACAGTAGCAACCAATAATTAATTGCACTAATGAAAGAACGAGAATAGATTACAGAGTGAACATATGCAAAAGGCACTGGCAATCATGCTGTATTCATGATTCATTCTTTTTCCATTTTTAGTTGTTTTGGACTTTAATGGGTATACTGTTCTCCGTCATTGTATTTTCCTCCTCGGCTTGTAACAAAATTAATTTTCTATCGAAATAAATAAATGGAACATCTAGGAATCAGTGTATGTTTACAGAGTATAAGTACAGTATACACACATTAAGACAGAATAAAAAAAATAGATTAATTACTTTTTCAGTAGTGGTTGAGCGAATGCTGTTTCGAAATATGAAAAATTAGTATCAAGAATACATTGTAATTTTCTCGGAAACAATAGACCTCATAATAAAGTGCGCCTGTCGTCTTATACACTAACTAATTAACAAACCCAGTAAAACCAGTCACTTAGGGTTCCTATCTGTCCTAAGAAAAAGACAACACTTCTGATCATTACTTGTTTTTGGTGAAAGCTGCTGAACATTACTGAAAGAGAAAGGAGAATCATAAGCATACCTCTTCCAGGCTTCCAGAGTAGAAGCAATTGGTTGCATAGTGATCAATTCTATGGCTTCCCGGAATTTTATGCCAGGGACAACATCAAACAGTACCTACAGAAGATTCTCCAGTCATGACAGGACAACAGAAGATGGTGCTATCATATTTAACATTCAAACTTAAAGTACAATGAATCTCTATTGAATTTCTTAAACTATAGGACTTAGATCCTTCATAGGAACTGTTTCTGAAAGTTTTTTTTAACTCAATTTGAGTTCAATTCTGTTTCTGGTTGAATGAATTAGTTACAGGATCCAAAGAGCAGCATTTCTTGTGTAGCAATCCTAAGTTAGTTAGAGCCAGCGAAGATTTCTATTCAGCTGCCAAAACTGTTATGTATTCAGTTTCGGACAGTTACATAGCAGTTACATGTTAACTAACTAGATATAAACCAAGTAACTAACTAAAGGTTAGTTGGGCTAATTCCATTTCTATCCTTTGTCAATCTCAAATGAATTATTACAGATTTCATGGAAATTTAAAAAATCAGAGAATATCAACTTGTGATATATTTTCCTTTGAAAAATAAAGACTGCAGTTTGTGGTGACTACAGATAATTTAAGTGAAAGTAGATGCCCTTCATGATTTTACGCATCAACAAACATATTATTTTGTAGTCAAATCTGTTTTCATCAAAGATATACCCACTGTGTGTGGAATGTCATAAAATAACTTGTATAGTTACATGATAGCATCAAAGGATGTTACCAAAATAAAGGAGGAACCTTACCAATTAAGATCATAACATCACTGTCTACAGTTTATAATACATCTATCTTCTAAATAAAAATAAAAACAGCCCAACAGCTGCTGCGCTACATATCAATATGTATCACAGGATACAAAAAACATAAAGTTCGAATATTCATGTGCATCCTATAAAGGAGGATAGTCTTTAGTGAGAAGATGCAAAAATTACATATATTTTAAGTCAATCACATCAATAATTATTGATATGGAATTATAACCCTTCCAAAGATAGGAGTGAATTCCAAGCACACCAACTACAGTGTCGTACATTTGAAATAAAGTATTACCCGAATAGGAGTTTGGACAGAAAGACGTTCCAACACAAAGTTCTCAACAAAATGATCAGAATTGGCATCTTCATCGCTAAATGCCACTTGTTCTTTTCCAGGGCGCACTAATGACAATTTCGAATTCCATGACTGGCCAGAATTCACACAAGCAACAAAAGAGGCAAGATCGAGCTGATAGCATAAAGTATCACATAGATGCTCCACACATGACATCTGCCAGAATATCAAATCAAATTTTGAGTGAAGTTCCACCTATTCATTCTTTTACTTTTACTACCCACAAATCACATTTGAAATGACGAAAGACGAAAAATACCTCATCTGATTTATTACCATAAAGAGAAGATTCTTCAAGCCGAATTACTTGTGACTTACTTGTCCAGAGAAGTTGCATTAATTTTCTCCTGGCTGCTATTTTACCGGTCAATAAATCCCAACCCATGGCAGCTACTAAAGGCTGAAGTTGTGGAAACAATTGGAGGACCTGCAACAAACAAGTACAGAAGTTTTATTTTTTAAAGTACATCTGTGCAGGGACTAGGGACTAGGGACTAGGGAGAGTTAAATTGACAGGATGTAATAATTGATACAGTAGCAAATATTTATTCATAAGCGTACAAAAATTGGCACATACACTGCTAGCTTCTTCCAGGTGCTCCCTTTTCACAGCAGACAGGGCAGTATCCATGATACATTCAAGAACATGTACTCCAGAAACACGAGCATAATGATACATCTCTGTCTTGCATGATCTGATTACCTCATTCAGTGATAATGTCTTACCATCCAAGTTCTTACCAGGCTTCGGTTCTGCCAGATAGTTTTGAAGACGTGCAAGAGGACGCGGAGTAAAATTTTCAGTTTGAACTCTATCCATTTCTATCTCTTCAGACAAAACTTCGTCATGAATGCTCTAAACAGAAACGTTGATATTCGATATAGTTAAACAAAACAAAATTTCCTTTTACGTAAAATGTTCAAGGAAAAAACTATATATGATGTACAGTGTAAACTTGTTACTCATCTAAAGTGATTTTAAATAAAGGAAAATAATAACACCGAGACAAAATGACCAATCTAAATTGATATGGGTTGAGTTATAGTGAAACCATTTTCTCTGAGTTGATTAAATGTGGGGAAAAGGTGGGAGACGTAGGAAATGCATTACTAGTTTTTTTTGTAAAAACCTTACTGATCTGAAGCCGGAATGCTTTAACAGATCAACAAAATGATTCTTGAAAGACAAAATAAGCATTCCCAAAAATTTCTGCTCGCTTGAAAAATGGTTTTGTCTGCTTTCTTTAAAATAAGATGTCTCTGAATCATTAGTCTTAGAAATCGTGGTTGGGACTAACACAACCCCCACAAAACCGGCTTGTGAGGTGAGGATTTCCCCCACTTATAAAAACATTGTCAGGCCATCACTTATCCGATGTGGGGCTCTTTAACTATTAGTTTCTTAAAACTCATTATTTTTTGTGTTGCTTTCTCTAGCATCCCATTTGAAGTGATGTCTTGCTAGTTGCTATGCAAACATTATATGTGATTGTTCTACTTTGGAATTTCCTGAATGTTAGTTACTTTACATCCAATAACTTAAGGAAATAAAACACTTGTTATGAGAATTGGAGTTGTATAGGAGTCCAACATTGGCAAGGTTCCTGGGTTGTTGGATGTACATAAGTATTTGGGGCACCCTCATCTTATGAGCTAGCTTTTGAGAGTGAGATCCAATTCCATTGAACATCGTATTAGATCCAGGTTAAGGATGACAATGTGGAATTGGTCCAGTACCTGTGATAGGCGTAAGGGTGGGATTGAAGTTGTATTGGAGTCTTACATTCCCAAGGTTCCTGGGTTTTTGGGTGTATATATGTGTTTAGACACCCTCATCTTATGAGCTAGCTTTTGAGAGTGGGATTCAAATCTAGTTAACAATAAAAAAGAAATCCGGCAGCAACGCATGCACCGATTAAATATGATAATTCCTAAAGGATTCACAAGATGGTTTGCAACTCCGGAGACATTTCTTGGTAGGAAAAACAAGTGGAATCACATACAAACTTGTATTTTAGCAGTATTTCTTGTGAACTCGTGCAATCTCGCTCAAAATTGTGAGTTAGAGCCTGATTCAGCAGCTCTGATGAAACATGCAACAATGCATGCAGCGATGGAAGTATGCTACTGAATGAAGGCTCTGGAAGATGGTAGTCAAACTCACATATTGACTTGGATGTCTTTGCTGTGTCAAAATTGCCACTCAAGCTCGTTGGAGATGTTGATGTTTCTAGGTAGTAAAATCATTTGGACTCGAGCAAACTCACTCAAAATTATGAGTTAGAACACGATTTTGCAAGTCTATTAAACCTAGCACAGCTTCCCTGCCAAACGGAGCTGTCTTCTCATAGAATCCAGTCCTTCCAACAAAAACTCTCCCTCCCTTCTGGAAATCCTCTAGCAACACTTAGTTCAAAGAATACTCACTGTCTGGTGAGCATCCCGCACCACAAACACATCCTTACATTGCTCCGTTAGATGGTCTTCCCCCTCAACATTCTAGCACAAACCTACTGCTTTGTGTTGTCAACTCGAAAAAAGCCAATCCCAGCTCTGTTACTAAACTAATTTTACTTTGTTTGTGTAACTGTGCATACTGTACTCTTCTGTTATTGTTGTGTATGCCTATCAATTTTGGGTTGAGATTGAGTGACTTTGTGGAGGGAAGGTCGCCGTGCCTTTGTGGAGGGAAAGTCGCCGTGACTTTCTCTCTATCTCTCTCTTATATTACTCTCTCTCATCTTAACTACTATATCTCCTTCATCTTTCTCTCTCATTAAACACGCTAAAATACACTAAAGTCACCATAACTTTCCCTCCCTGAAGTCACCTAATCCCAATCCATCAATTTTATGTGTCGAACCCACTTGTTATGTGCTTTGTCCATTCATCATTTTCTCAGTCTTAAAGTTCTGAGCCTGTCCACAAGACCATTAATTTTGAAGATCTTGAACATTTAGGACCCATTTACTATAGGAAAACATTTTCTATTTCTATTTCCTAAAATTTGAATTAATTTTACTTGTTAACAAGGAGAAAAGAGACTCTTGATGTGAACAATTGCCTTGCATTTCCAGAAACAATGAAAATGTCGAGAGATATTTTCATTATTTCTTGAAGTGCATCATTCTAGCTAGCATTTTATCTTCTCTCCGTCATAGTAATTCACTTATTAACTACGAAATAAATATAATACAAATTTTAGACAATGAAAGTTTGAAGAATTTTCACAAAGTAAACAGGTCCTTAGCTTGCTTTAGATGGTTTCACCTTACGAAAATATGATTTAGTCATCGGTGCAAGAGTAGGATTTGTACTGTCACATTTAATTATTGTGCATTGCTTTTGTTAGGGAACTGCCTTGGTTTTTTAATATTGTTTTTACATTGGGTAAACTGTTCAATGTTAGAAGTCGATTTTACGAGTCTAGACCACATAAGCACCAAAAGTTTACATAACACTTGTATTTGATAGCATTTAATGATCGTAGGAAGAATTATAAATGAATAAACCTTTGGCAGAAAGGAAGGACTGCATACCTGCATCATTTGAACAATATCTCTGCACTTTGATGAAAGAGCTTCACTGTAAATCTTTAGAATTTGATTGCGCATGATAAGCCAAGATTCCCCAAAATCCTCACTTCTCGATATAATGCCCTTCAAGAGATCTTTCAAAACTATGCTACAAAAGAATTAGGATCATGCAGGTATGAACTACTAGGATTGTAAAAATATTTCAACAAAACAAAAAAAATCACAAATTAAGAAATGATAAGAAAGTTCCATAACTGCTCCTTCTATAACAGATAAAGAAATATTACATGATTTATCATATGTTTGAACTTGCAGGTAGCACAGATACAAATAGTATCATGACAAAATAAAGGAAACAAAAAATACATGAATCTTGTGCGCAGGCAATGAAATCTATCAATGTGTCCTCCAATTTGGAGAATAAGGTCTGGAATCTGGATTATTGATTCTTAAGGGTGCTACTCGATACTGTTTTACATTAATTCAAAAGACAAATGTTCAAAGAAATTGGTAGCCTAACAGTTTTCTGAGTATTAAAGGAGTAGTATAGTTAGTCTTAGTGCAAGCTCATGAGAGCTTGCCGTAGGTCCTCTCTATCCTATCCCGGTATTCCCTACCTGTAACTAACTGCTTCAGACAGTTAGAGTGCTGTAACCAAATGACATACTGGTGTCGGTCATCTTAGCAGTAGTAATCTGCTACTGCAGGTCTAGCTAAATGTCTATAAATAGACATTCTAGGGATTGTAATCTATTCATTCAATCATATCAACATTATTCAGTTAGAGTTCTAACTAACTCCTAGGGAGTGAGCCATGTTGCCCTACTGTTTTCTCTTCCTTTTGTCTTTTTGGTATTACTTCTTATCCTCCACTCCTCCTAAGTGTACATTAAACGTTTTCAACTTTTCATTCTATTACCTACCATACAACAACCAAGCTTTTATTCCCACTCAGTCACGTAAGATTAAACTGCATCACATTATCATGCCATGTATAAAGTTCACATTTAGATCATTTACCAATACCTCTACGCTGACTATTGAACTGCCTCCTATCAGACTGACCCTCCTGCGTTTATTGGGTCTTTTCCACACATGCTAAAACAATCTAAGACTAGACCCCACCATATTTTCTACAATGATGGCTACCTCGTTTTTCTATCTGGCGATGCATTCCTAAGTTAAACTTTTCTTGTGTAATACTGCAAAATCTCATGCAGCATAATATTCTCATCTCTGCAACATTGAGCTTACTTTGATTCTATTTTAAAATCATCTTTAATTTAAGCAGTGATACTTCTGAATTAAGGGGCAGCACTAGTCCATAGCACTGAACATAGACCCAAATAAGAATGAGTTAAGAAATTTATAATATCCTTGCTAATGAAATTCCATAGTTCAAACAAAATCTAGAAACAAAAACTTTATAGGTTTCCATAATAGATTTAAAGCATCGTGAAGGTTCGATAAAACATTGTAAGTCTCTATGCATGTTAAAACTCCATTCATTCAATATATTGGATGCTAAAAGGGAGACCAAAATTCTACATTCAAGAATCAAAATACTCATAATTCCATTGGAAAATGGTGCATTAACATGGAAACAAATCATCAGGGACAACTCACTAGTCACTAAAAACAACCCTCACAACAACATCACAAGTCACTTCAATTTGAATGGGGGAATTAAAAAGGCACATACCGGTATTCAGATTGATAGAGTCCATAATCAAAATGGAGAAAATGTATATGAGAAATTGCCCCTTCAACATCACCACCTTCAAGACTCTCCCTAATAGCATTCAAATGAACAACCTGAGCCATCTTCTGTATCCCAAAAAGCACCTTAACGTCAACATCCTCCTTCAAATCATCATCACCACCCTTAACATCAACCTCTAAACCATTATCCTCAAGATCACACCGTCTAATCTGCTTCTCTATATTCTCACTCAGTGCTTCAAAGACATCAGCACAGTGCAAAACCAATTTCCTCAAACTCGTCAACTCAATTTCTTCAATCAAACTCACACTGATTTCAATTTCGTTTTCAACTTCATCATCTTCATCAACTCTCAACCTCTTAAAACCTAACTCCAAAACCCTATCCAAAACTCTTGTACACAATTTCACCTCATCATCATCATTTTCCTCCTTCTCCGACACAAAATCAATCAAATGCTGAACAAGAACAAGAAACTCTGCCCGTAAACGGAGCGATTCGGAATCAAAATTCCAAACGGAGGAAGCGTCATCCAATTGAAGCAATTCGAGAGTGGATAGACAGGTGAGAAGAGCGGGAGAAGAACAAGATGAAGACCAAGCGATGTTAGGGAATTGAGCGGATCTAGCAACGATAGATTGAAGAATATGGCGAGTTAGGTCACGGTTTCGCGTTCGGAGAGCGAGAAGAACGCCGCGTAAGGGTTCGAATTGAGCGAGATGAAGATGATTCGCGACGAGGCGACAGAGGGTTTCGGTTTCTTTCCCCATTGTCGCATCGCGGTGATGCTGCTGCTGCTGCATCAAAATGAGAGATTGTGCTTGTTGTTTCTTTCAATTCGAGAATGAAATGAAATGATTGCGCGGAAAGTGTTTGTTAAATGGAGTCCAAAATGAATGAAACACTGTCTTCGCTCTTCGGCGTGAGCCAGGTGTAGACGTAGTGATGATAACGGTGACAGCAAAATAGAGTAAATAAATTTTAATCGCAATCTCTTCTCCTAATTTCTCTAAATAAGATTTTAGTAATTTCATTTTTTTTTTAAGGAGGGTGTATTATATTAGGATTTTGATGAACAGTTTTTATTTAAATAAGTCTTGAGGATTTTAAAAGATTTTGTAGAATTTTGTTGATTTTAAAAGATTGTTAAGGATTTCAATGGATTTAATTCATAAAATTTTAAAGGATTTTATGGATTTCAAGAGATTACGAATTTTATGAATTTTAATAAATAATTGAAAAAAATATCATCAAAATTTCAATAAAGACTCTTTTATTTATTTTACTTTATTTCTTATTGGAGAAGGGGGGAAGGAGAGATAGAGAGAGAAAAGGAGAGAGTAAAAGAGAAGGGAGGAGAGAGATAGTAAAATCTTAAAAGAAAAAAACAATCACAATAAATCTCATGTTTTCATGAAAGACTTTTTCATGCTAAAATTTCACTATAAAATCCCACAAAATTCGCCAAAATCTGATTTATTAAACAATCCTTCGAAATTTGAATGATTTTGAATACAACTAGATTTTTTTTAAGTGATTAAGAATCTTGGTTGAATGCCACAAGATTTTTTTAAAATGACAAAGAATCCTGATTGAATAACACAAGACTTTTTTTAAATTGAAAAGAGTTTTGATTGAATACTACAAAACTTTTTCATGTTAAAAAAGTCTTTTAAAATCCTTTAGAATCATGATCCAATACACCCCCCAATTTTGCAATCTTACTCCCTTCGTTTTTGAAATTATGTCCCGGAATACGATTTTAATAATTTCATTTTTTAAAAAATTTTACTCACTTTGTCTATAAAATTTCTGAAATTATGTCCATGTCTAAAAATAGACAAATAAAATTGATGATTTGATGTCCTCGTGTCTTAGAAAGAAAAAAAAACAAAAATGTTAATTTTAATTCGTGATTGACCAGTGTACAAATTTGCTCCTTCATTTATATGTGTGTTATTTTTTTAGTTAAGGGTGGCAAAAAAAACAACTCCAGAGTTGTCCCTAACAATTCATAAGCTACGTTGTCCCTAACTCTAGACGTATCTGTACAGTCGCCTAACTCTCTAAGGCAAGTGACAGTACACCCTAACAACACCGCACATAACTCAACCTGAATACCAGAAAATCTCCTCAAAACCCTGGATCTCCACGTGCTCTTCGTACGGCCTCCAGATAACGTCATCAAACTGCATAAGATAAAGCAATGAGTGATACGCCATCCCCTCTCCATGACCCTTCTGTAACGACCACTTCATCGTAACTGAATGGTTTTCCACATAGTTGGGATTTGGATCAGGTGACGTTTATGGGGCTGTCGTTGCTGCAATGTCATCCTGGTCTAATACAGGCACAACATCCTCCAGAATATGATGATCGTCATACCCACCATCAATGGCATCGTGGTGCATCTCATCTTGATAATTCAGGTACTCCACCTGCGTCGGGTCAACCATATGCGACTGTTCAGGCTGTGTAGCCTGAGAACTCCCTTCACCATCCACCCTCCCTTTACCTCTATCTCTTCCCCTCTTCGTTATATGTGCATTTTCCCTCTACCGTCGGGCGCTTTGTTTCATAGCACGTCTACCTCTAATAAGCTTTGATGGATCAATTGGCTGTCCCTGATTCGGATCAGACATATATGCACAAAAATTCAAAAAGTTAACACCATTCAAGTTATACGTAAACTATAAACTAAACATCGTTCATTTGTGTGCATTATTTCCATCATAACCTAAACATCATTCAATGTAATTTGTGTGTATCATTTCCATCATAACCTAAACATCATTCAATATAATTCTCATAACCCAAACTAACTAAATATTCAATAATCAATATACACTTTATCAAACTATAATTAACATCATTTCCATAACCTAAACTAACTAAGTAATCAAAATAATTGTCATTGTGGCATTTTATCAAACACTTAGTGTGCAAAGTATCAAACTTATTCAAAATGTGCTCATTTGGCACCATTTAAAACCACATTATACTTAAACATAATTTAAACAGCATAGGCAACAACTACATTCATTTATAAATTCATAAACTACACATGCAATCATCAAATTGTCAATTCCTACATCAACCCTAACCACATGCAAACTACTCAAATTCTTAAAAAAAAAAAAAAAAAAAAAAAAAAAAAAAAAAAAAAAAAAAAAAAAAACTAAACAAACTAACATTATAATTACAAATGATTGATGCCACTTACTTGTGATAATTTGAAGACTATTGAGTTGCAAATCGTGAAAATGGAGATTGGAGGATTTGGAGAGAAATTGAGAAATTTGGAGGAAATGAAGAAACTGGAAAACTGATGTTTCTGTTTCTGCATATGTTCAGGATGCATCGGCAGTTAACTGTTGGAAATGGTGGTAGTTAACTGCCGAAGTTTTTCTCGGTCCGCCGGTTTTTTCCCTCAGCAGTTAACTGTCGCGGGGGCATTGATATCTTTTACTGGTGTTTTTGAGCCTTACATGATGTATCAACAATAATTTTCGAGTATATATAGGACAAGATGACACCAAATCCAATTGTTTGTTGCGATTGCGATCCTTTTCTCATCCACCATCGCAATGTCACTACTGATGCGGCTTTCAATTCCAAACGAAAAAGAAGATAGAATCAGCGATCTCCCTGATTCACTTCTATATCACATTATTTCTTTTCTTCCGACAACCAAAGATGTCGTCGTCACAAGCCTCCTCTCAAAAAGGTGGAAACCACTCTGGCTCTCACAACTCGTAATCAACTTGGATGAAGAAGACGCTCTAACCTTTCGACAATTGTTTGGCTCCTTCACCCCCGCTCTACCCATTCTCTCACTCCACCTTAAGTGGCACCCCCATCATCAAATTGTTGTTTATGCCGCAATTCAACGAGGACTTCAAAACCTAACCATCAAACGCTCTCATTATGGTTTCCTAACTGAAAAACTCAAACTGTCTTCTTTCTCACAAACTATCAAACCCTTAATATTTCTCAAATTGAAGAACTTAACAATCAACAAACTTTCGCGCGTTGAATTTCCCTCCCTCAAAGGACTTCACATTAAATCTATCACTTTCCCGTATTATAAATATCTCACCAAACTTCTATCTGGATGTCCCATTCTAGAGTATTTGGAAACAAATGATTTAATCGTAAACAAGATGTATTTTGTGGTTATGGGTGATTCAAAGAATAGAAGCTGTTTATCCAATTTGGTTAGGGCTAACATTTCTGGCGCCCATATTTTTTTATCTCAGCTTTATAACACTCATCATTTGCGCCTACATGTGGTATGTATCAATATATTTCTCTGCCTCCTCCATAACTTATATATACTACCAAATTAGATTACTCTCTTAAATTAATATAGTCAATCAATTTACTCATTCAGTCATTCCATCAAACCATATTCTTAATAATTTATATTGACATTAATTGTCTCTTACTACGTCAACACAACCCATTACCTTGAAAATTGAGTAACATCGTTCAATTTAACGAAGTAATTTGCTATTTCACTCAATGTTTTGAAGAACTAAAATGTTGATTTACTCAATTCATTTCTCTAACGATTTGTGTCTTTGTAACTCATGCAGATATGCCCCTATAAACTAAATAGCATGTTTCTCAATTTAACCTACCTAGAGCTTGCATTAGATTTTCCCCCTAGCATAGGCAAGTTGAAATGGAGCTGGCTGAAAATTTTGCTTTCATATTTCCCCAAGCTTCAAACTCTTGTCATTGATGAGGTTTTTAATGTCAGTTTTTGTCCTGTTTTTTTCTATTCAGTTCTACTTTTTTATATTTTCTATATTTTTCGAAACATTTCAATTGTGTATCATTGTCAGGTTGATACAACAAACAATTTTGGTGATGAAAGTTGGGTGGAGCCATAAATTGTACCAGAATGCCTTTTATCTCATCTTTTAACATGCTCATTTAGAAATTACAGCCACATAAATTGTGAGCTTCCATTTGCAAAAATATATCTTGCAGAACTCAAGAGTACTAAGCACCATGACAATTTAGATTGCCAAATCAGTAGATACAGATACAAAACTCCAAATGTTCAAGGAATTATCTCTCTGCCAAAGGAATTCAACCACGTGTCAACTTTTATTTATTTGAATGATAATGGGTAGAGCATGCATGCATGCAATAGCAACAACCTTAACTTTGTCACAAACATTATAATAACTTCAATGAGCATGGGATTCTACTTTGTGAATTCATACTCAATATTGAGAATGTTTGTGTACAATAACTAATCCTTTGATTTTTATAATATATGCTTTAGAAACATTGATCTTTCTTTGAACGCTACATTTTGAATTCCACTTGGTTGACTTTGGTTTTTGGTATTTCATGGTGTTTGTTTATTTAACATCTTACGGAATTATGCGCATTGAAGCAGCTGGAAATTATCTTATAGTATTAATATAATTATGAAGAAACTTTTTTGTTCTTATTTATCAATCAATAATTTTGTATTGTGTATTAGGATTGGCAATTCAACATATATGTCTCAATTAGTGTATAACAGGATTAAACCAGCATTGATAAATTTATCTTTTTTTATTTGTTTAATTACGCCTGTTGCGTGGATTTGTTGCAACTTACAATCTATAGATTATTAAAGGAAAAAATACAGTTCTGTTCAAAATATTGAATTAGGTTCGGTTTAGTTTGTAGGCAACAAAACGGTTAACCGAACCATAACTTGGGTTCGGTTCGTCCCAAACTACAAATGGTCTAGTTCAGTTTTTCAAACTGTTATAATGGTTCAGTTCGATTTTCTTCAAAACCGAACCATGACCAGGCCTATTATAGGAAAAGAAAAAGTTATGAATTCTCCCTCTGGTAAAGTTGCTTGGAAAACAATGAATGGAATTCAAGAGGACTGTATTTCATCTTTTTTCAGCAGATGGGCAAGAACAACCCCCCTTTTGTTTCAATTGTTGCGGAATGGATGCTTACGGGTGACCCACTAAAAGACGAAAGCATCCGTTCATCTCACATATATGAAATTCCCCCAACGTTACATAGTTCAAGGCATAGTAATGAGTTGCTTGTCATATTTAGGATTATCTTTGACTCGAAAGCCTATAACTAACAATATGTTGGGTATCATAATCAGAATTTACTGGTGTAACATTGGTACTTCATAATTTTTTTTATAATTTCCCACTTCCCAAGCTCACAATTAATTGGATCCATCGTGGCTGGGAGTTCGTGGGAGTTGATAATGGAAGTCATTGTAGTTCTTAGTGGCTTAAAAGAATATATATGTACTCTTCTGTTTTTTATTATTTTGAACGTGTCTTCTAAATGTTTGGTTGACCGCTTTGTAGGCATTGCTTGCTTTGTGTTCTGACGAGTTAGTCTCTGCAAGCTTGCCATTGATTTATGCATTAATCAAATTAAGAACACATCGAGTTCTTAGCAGAAGCCTGTTAGTTCATCTATGGAAGTAATTGGCCAATCGGGAAAGCATACCATGCCATAAAAAGATTTGTCCAAATATATATTGGGAACAGAGTAGCTTAATGACTACGACTTATGTTAGTGTTTAATAATGATATATCTTATGCAATATCCCTGTCAATTTGCATCGTGACTTTTTATGGTAATGAAAATTATAGTAACTCTGAAGATATGTGCTAAATGGAGAGCAAGGTAGGTGCATTCACAACTATAGGGAAGCAGGAAGTGCACAACATTTGTTTTTTGAATGCCCGTTCGTGATGAATGTGTGGTGCTCAATAATGAACCGGCTTGGAATATCAACAACTTTTGTGTCACGAGGATAAACTCATTTAGACCAGTTTGAAGGTCTATTGGATTTGGGTAAGACTTTTAGAAGGTAGTTCATATTAATTTGGTTTGTGTGTGGTTGGTCATTGTGGAAATCAAGAAACAAGATCGTCTTTAAAGGTGGAATTGTCGAGGACTCTAAAGTGGTGGATGAAGCTAATTGTTGGTGTGGAGATGAATAAAAGCTAGAGTTAAGGGGTTCAGTTTCGGCATAAAGGAACGCAGTGCACAACCATTAATATGCCTGGGGCTGAGTATGTGGAATTAAATTGTCTATGTGGTGCAAAGTGGTTGCGGTGTTGGCTGATCCTGCAGGTTTTTCCAATCTAGTGTGATTTTGGAAATGATGGTTTGTAATGGTGTTGTTTGAGTCTGCAGGTTTGGGTTAGATATGGTTGAATTTATTAGTATACAGTGTTGTTCACTGTGTTGGTGGGGTAACCACTTGCAATATCAGATTTTAGTCTCAAGTGTATTGGTCTTATTTATCTATGTTGGCAAGTTTGGTTTGATAGGAGTAATTGTTAGCCTATTGCAGGAGGTGCTCTAGACGTTTTGTAGAATTTAAAGTTGTTATTCTTGTTGCATTCTTATTGGTTCTGTTTGTTATCTTTTGGGGGCGGGGAGTATTAGTGAATATAATCAAAAACTGTTATGTGATGTATCTTTCTCTTTTGTTCTAAACCCAATACACTTTGTGTTTGGTTAAAAGTGTTTAATAAAATATTTAGCCTTTTAAAAATACACTTACTCTTGATGATGCATTGACAAAAGCTCAAAATTTCAAATAAAAATATTCTAGACTATAAAACATCCATATTATGTTTTGTCAAAAAAAAAAATTGTATTATGCTTTACAATATACATTTCTCCTCTCCACGCATCATTGTTGTTGACATTAAGGTGGTCCCAAAATTCAAGGATAGAAATGAATCAATTTTTCTTAAGCCATATATAATTTATCATTTTATCTCCACTGATCCTCCAAACCTAGCAAGGTAGTAGTACAACACATGTGTTGGACCAACTTTAGATGATTATATATCACAGATCACAGACACATGCTTCCACAAATCTAGAAACTTCGAAATCAATCAAACAAAATGAGATCTCTTGATTAAACTTGATTCTCACTGTTTCTTTTTTAGGTTTCAAAGAAAGAAAAAAAGAATAGAGAGTTAGGGGAGAGAAAGATTGAACTTTTTAGTGAGGATGTAAATGGCAGTTGGGGGAGAGAAAGATTGAACTATTTGAGTTGGGTGGTTTTTTTGACATGTAACTTAGCCTCAAAGAATGCATTTGTGTTTATGTAGAATAGATATCAAAGGAATTTCCTTATTTACGAGAAAACCATGTAGTCATAATTACTACATCGCTTATTTGTCTTAGAATGCAGACAAAAGATGTCGGTGATGAAACTGCTCGAAAAGATGTTTATAGGAAAAGAAAAGGTTATAAACTGTCTCCCTCTGGTAAAGTTACCTGGGAAACAACAATGACTGGAACTCAAGAGGACCACATTTCATCTTTTTCAGCATATGGGCAAGAACAACTCCCTTTTATTTCAATTGTTGTGGAATGGATGGTTGCAGGTGGCCCACTAAATGACGAAAGCATTTGTTCATCTCACAAATATGAAAGTTCCCTGGCCCTGACCGTACATTGTTCAACGTATAGTAATAAGTTGGTCTTCATATTTTATTAAAAGGCTAATATGTTGAATATCATATTCAGAATTTACTATTGTTGCATTGGCACTTCATTTTTTTTTCCTACATTTCTAACTTCCCAAGCTCGTATTTAATCAGGTCCGTCATGGTTGGGAGTCAGTGGGTGCTAATAACGGAAGTCGTTGTAGTTGCTTAGTGGCTTTAAACAATATACATGTATTTTATATAGTTTCCATTATTCTCAATGTCTCTGCTGAATGCTTGGTTGTGCCCTTTGTAGGCATTGCTTGCTTCGTGCTCTGATGAATCAGTTTATGCCAAGTTTTCCCTTGGTTTTTGCATTAATCAAATAAAGAATGCCTTGAGTTCTTAGTAGAAGCCAACTAATTCATCTATAGAAACAATTGGACTGTTGGGCAAGCATATCATGCCACATAAACATTTGTTCAAGTATTGAGAACAGAGTAACTTGCATTAAGGTTTATGTTAGTGGTTAATAATGTTATGCCTTAAGAAATGTTTGTTTGTTTGTTTTACTTAGAATAATAAGTTGGCTTAGAATATTATCATATGCAGTAATAAGAACCGGTTGAGCTACCCAACCCCTCTCTTCGGTACTCTATTATTTGTTTGAGACTGTTAGTGAATTTGGCCATAAAGATGAAATCGAAATACTGGAAGGTTATAAATTTTCAAATAAGAAATCAAAACCATGTAGTTTGGATTCTCCTTCTTATATGGCTATTTAATTCCATGATGACCAAACACAAGTAAACCAGATAAATATGAACCACCTTCTAAAAGTCTTACACAGATTGGTATAAGTGAGCTTGCTCTCTTGGGAGGAAATGGATTTGTTTTATTTTCCTTTATCATCTTGTGATGCCTCGCCTATACTCTTTAATTCTTTGGTATTCCTGACACCTTAATGGTGGTCAATTTTCAGAAACTTGCCAAAAAGGAACCTAGGAAGGATCTGTCTTCTAAGGCATCTGCTTCTACTTCTAAGAAGAAATCAAAAGATTCATATGAAGATGGGAAAAAGAAAATGCAGAAGAAGAAAAAGGATCCAAATGCTCCCAAGAGTGTGTTGTTTGGATTCAGGTTATTTTCTCAAAAGGAGAGAGAGGTGTGTTTTATGTTGTACATACCGGTGGCGTGGAAATTATCACTTTTCTTCTGTAAAATTGTCCAAAACTATTGATGGAAGGAATTTCAAACACTGCTTTTTCTAAATGACGGAATCTAAAGAAAACTAATATTGGGATTTCATTTACAGATGTGGTAAGAGTAATTGGAGGGAAATGGAAAAAGATGTCAGGTATGGCTCATTGACAGTTATTTCTGTTTCCTTTCAGTCAGGTCCATTTGCACCTAATGTCATTTGTGATTACTGTGTTGAATGTACAGTTGAGTAGAAGGAGTCATACAAGGCAAAAACCCGTGTTGATAAAAAAACATTATCTAGATGAATTTAGTGGCTACACGAATTCACAAGTGTGTTGAATTTTAGGGCCTAGCTCATCCTTACAAAACCAACTTGTAAGGGACTAACTCCACCCCCTCAAAGCCAACACAAAGCAAGCCGACACGATGCAAATCACAATAAAGGCGGGGTTACCAACACACCCCCTCACGCTCGAGGCGGGATTTCCAACAACAAGCACAGCCAATGAATATTGATTCAGGAAATGAATCTTGAAGTGCCTAAGGTTGCCTTTAACATTGAGATTAATCCAGCTAGCCGATAAGTGTCAAAAAGGAGTTAAATAGACTGTATATTTTAGGCACTTTGATTACTTGGTTTGCAAGTTATCCTGCGAAAAGCTCACAAATACTGAAGAATCACTCAATTATGCTTTTCACATCTAAT